>ERZ1035001.36-NODE-36-length-86707-cov-7.641058_pt1 | contig 86707 bp, 66 predicted proteins | sample MGYA00520685_ERZ1035001 | MGnify/ENA primary metagenome ERZ1035001 (study PRJEB33766, sample SAMN09781749) | gut metagenome | biome: gut microbiome | host: Homo sapiens | place: Madagascar | study: EMG produced TPA metagenomics assembly of the PRJNA485056 data set... | reverse complement strand
GAGCGTCCGGCTGATAACCGGGAGGTCACAAGTTCGAATCTTGTCAGGTCCACCATTAAAACCGTGAAGAGCCCTGGGGCGTTGCCTCGGGGCTTTTTTCTTACCTACTGAAAGTAGTCAAAAAAGCCCCGTCCCAAATTAACTACTTTGATTTTGTGTGCTGTGCGAAAGTTTGGGTAGTATAGCTATTCAATGCGGCGGGCTGCCGCGTGTTAACCGCTACGTACCGGAGGTGTTCCATGGTTCGTGTCGACATAGAGACCATCGTCATGGCCGCCGGTCCCGTGCCATCGCTTATCGTACTTCGTGAGCGCAGCAGCAAATCGGACTCTCCCGCGCCGCTGCGTTCCCTTTCCATTCAGACTGGTTCGTTTGAAGCTGCTGCCATCAGCCGCGGCATCGATAGCGGCCGCGCCGAGCGCCCGATTACCCATGACCTGCTGCTCGATACCGTTGACGCCCTGGGCGCCAAGCTCGAGCGCATCGAGATCGTTCGCGCCGAGCCGCCGGTGTTCTACGCGACGATCGTCGTACTGGCCGATGGCGAGGAGCGCAAGATCGACGCCCGCCCCAGTGACGCCATTGCCCTTGCCGTGCGCAGCAATGCCCCCATGTTTGTGGAGGACGACATCATGAATCGCCTGGGCACTGTTTCCACCCACGCCGAGGATGTCGACGACGAGCAGGAGTTCGAGAAGTTCGACGAGTTCGTCCATACGCTCTCCCCCGATGACTTCTAAATGCGGGGCGGCAGGGTTGCGGAGTGTTCGCTGATGGCCGGCGGCATGTCGGCTGAGGCGGCAGCCATTGCGCGTGAGGCCCAGATGCGCTCGGAGGCTTCTGAGGCGGCTCGCATTGCCTATGTGACACAGGCCCGCACGCTTCGCGAGCGTCGCGGCTCGTTTATCAAGATGGTTGTCATCTCCGCCCTTGTTGCGGCAATCTGCTCGCGCCTTCGTGGTACAGTTGGTGCGCTTGGGTTTTCGATCTCTACGGGCCTGGTGATCTGGGGTGTGGTCGACGCGGTAATGCTGACCAGTCAGATCAAGGTGCTCGACAAGCGCGCGATGGATATGATGCGCGCCCGCGACGCTGCCGCCAAGATCGCCGCCGAGGCACAAGAACTGTAACGACGCCAGACTCGATGGGAAGGTCTAAAGATGGCACAGGATATGCAGGACGCCGGTAACGTCTCCGCCGAGCTCGACGCCATGGTGTGTGACCTGATCGGCGCGTTCTTGGACGACCTTGCCGCCGGTGAAAACCCTGGCGTGGTCGTGGCAATTGAGGACGCTGCTTCCAACCGTTATCTGGCGGCGCTCGATGAGGATGGCGAAGAGGCGTGCCTCGAGGCGGCCACCAACTTTATCTCCGAGCACAAGATGGGTCTTAAGGACGAGGGCCTGGGCCGTATCGCCCGCTATGCCATCGGCTATACCGGCTGCGTCGAAATTGACGGAGGCTACCACGACGCTCTGCTCGTGAGCTTCTTTGAGACTACGCTCGAGAGCGGTTTTTCGGCATATGTGCTGTATGAGGGCATGGGCGCCGGCGATGGTTTTATGTGGAGCGACCCTGAACCTGCAGGTGAGGAAACCCCTCTCATCTAAAATCGCTAAAATAAACGAGTTTTCGGTAAAAGGCTCAATATTCCCGCTGAGCGTTGTGTCGCTGGGCGGGCCGCATACGCGTGCCGTTTGTATATGGATAGAAGATAGGGGAACTACATGCGCGTAGACAATCTGAGGAACATCGCCATCATCGCCCACGTCGACCACGGCAAGACGACGATGGTCGACAAGCTCCTGCGTGCCACGGACGCCTTCCGTGCCAACCAGCAGGTCGAGGACCGCGTCCTGGACTCTAACGACCAGGAGCGCGAGCGCGGCATTACGATTCTCGCCAAGAACATCTCTATCGAGTACAAGGACGTCAAGATCAACGTCATCGACACCCCGGGCCACGCCGACTTTGGCGGTGAGGTCGAGCGCGTGCTGCGTATGGCCGACGGCGCCCTGCTGCTGGTCGACGCTTTTGAGGGCCCCATGCCCCAGACCCGCTTCGTGCTGCGTCACGCTATCGACACCGGCCTCAAGATCATGATCGTCATCAACAAGATCGATCGTCCGGGCGCCAACCCCGAGAAGGCCTACAACGACTGCCTGGACCTCATGGCCGACTTGGGTGCCACCGACGACCAGCTCGAGTTCGCCATGGAGCACGTGGTCTACGCCAGCGCCATGAATGGCTTTGCCCGCCTTGACCCCAACGACGGCAACATGGACATGTACCCGCTGCTCGACATGATCATCGACGACATGCCCGCACCCGAGGTTGACGAGAACGCCCCGCTCGCCATGCAGTGCGTGACCATCGACCACTCCAACTTCGTCGGCCGTATCGGCATCGGCCGCGTGTACTCCGGCACCATCCACCAGGGCGACCAGATCCTGGTTGTCAAGAACGACGGCTCCAGCGCCACCGCTACCGTCAAACAGCTCTTTACCTTCGACTACCTGGGCCGCACCGAGTGCCAGGAAGTCGGCGCCGGCGACATCGCTGCCGTCGTGGGCATCGACCGCACCGATATCGGCGATGTCTACACCGATCCCGAGAACCCCGTTGAGCTCGAGCCCATCGAGATCGACCCGCCGACCCTGTCCATCGTCTTTGAGGCTTCGACCTCCCCGCTCGTCGGTCGCGACGGCGACATCGTTGGTGCCCGTCAGCTCAAGGAACGCCTGTTCAACGAGGCCGAGAACAACGTGACCATGAAGATCGAGGAGCTCGAGGACAAGAGCGGCGTCGAGGTCTCGGGTCGCGGCATCCTGCACCTGTCCGTTCTGATGGAGTCCATGCGTCGCGAGGGCTTTGAGTTCCAGGTTGGCCGTCCCCGCGTTCTGTTTAAGAAGGACGAGAACGGCAACAAGATGGAGCCCGTCGAGCAGGCCGTCGTCGAGTGCCCGGACGAGTACTCGGGCAAGGTCGTTGAGGTCTTCGGTACCTCCGGCGGCATCATGACGAGCATGGATACCTCGGGCATCGTGACGCACCTCGAGTTTAAGATCCCGACCCGCGGCATCATGGGCCTTAAGAACCGCATCATGAACGTCACCCACGGCGAGGGCGTGTTCTACCACACCTTCTTGGAGTATGGCCCCTACGCCGGCGAGATCGGCAACCGTCAGAACGGCGCTATGATCTCCATGACCACCGAGAAGGCCGTTGCCTACGCCCTGGGCACGCTGCAGGAGCGCGGCCAGCTGTTTGTTGAGCCGGGCACCGAGTGCTACGAGGGCATGATCGTGGGCGAGCGCAGCAAGGCCGGCGACATGGTCGTCAACATCGCCCGCACCAAGAACCTGGGCAACCAGCGTTCTTCGACCTCCGATATCTCCGTCCAGCTGGTGCCGCCCCGCACCTTCTCGCTGGAGGAGGCGCTGGAGTACATCGCCGACGACGAGCTGGTCGAGATTACCCCCAAGAACATCCGCCTGCGCAAGCGTCTGCTCAACGCCACCGACCGCAAGAAGGCTGCCGTCCGCGCCGGTCAGGTCAACAAATAAGCGCTGGGCTTATAACCGCCAATAAGAAAGGGCGTCGACCGCGATGGTCGGCGCCCTTTTTGGTGCAAGGGGGACAGGTTCGCTTGCACCACCACAAAGGTGCCTGTCCCCTTTGTGGTGGTTGGCGGCTAGGCGGTGGGGAGTTCCGGCGTATTAGCCGGCTGTTGCGACTTGAGGTGAGCGTTGCGCCAGATGATCTGGATAACATAGCCGAGCGTGAAGACAAAGGCCACGCCGCTGATGAAATCGCCTACGAGGGGGATTGCCGTAAGTGCACCTGCGATCACGCCGCCGGCGGCCGCCATGGCGTAGCGGTTCTGGCTGTGTCCGACCATGCGCGCGATCGCGCACCCTGCAAAGGCACTCGACACCAGCGCGATGCCAATAACACCGCACAAGAGGGCTCCGGCAAGCGACAGGCCGGCGATAGAGATAATCAGCAGTAGGACGGCGGGGACGATAGCAATCGTGCCCAAAAGACCGCTCACCCACAGGGGCGTGGGGCGCTGGTGGAGCATTCCGGCGGCGCTGGCGGTCGCACGCGGAAAGACGAGCTCGAGCAACAGGGCGATAAAGCAAGTCGACAGGGCTGCGGCCACGATGCCGCCGATGGTGTCGTTAGCCGTAGAGGTGTTCTCGTTCTCGGTGCGGTCGATTTTGAGTGCGCCGACCTCGGCTCCTGCGGCGCGCTCGGGGTCCTCGGAAACATGCGCGCTCACGGTGCCGGTAATGCGGGCATTCTTGCCCAGGATGAGCTTGTCGGCCCAGACTTCGACATCGCCCTCGACGGTGCCATCGATGGTCACGGTGTCGCCCGCGAGCGCTGCCGACTTGGTAGAACCGCGCAGGGCAACCGTCTCGCCCATCGCATAGAAACAGTTAGCGGTGCTGTCGGAATTGAGCACGACATGCTGACCGACGACCGTGACGCTGCCATCAACCGTAGTCTTGGCAATATCGATGGTACGCGCCGCAAGACGAATGGCGCCGCCTACCGTGCAGTCGCGAATTGAGAGGGTATCGCCCGCGGCGATGATATCGCGGTCGATGGAGGTGTCGTCCAGGTTGAGGCTCTGACCTGCCCAGTACAGGTCGCCTTCGACGCCGGACGGGGTGGAGTCTTCGTCGGTCGTGAGTACGTTGCCGGCGCTGTCTGTGCCGGCGAACGAAGCCGTGGGAAGTACGGTCAGCGCAAGCACAATTAGTGCGAATAGGAGGGCGATGCGGCCACGCGCTTTACGGCGCCGGGACGACGGTGCTAGGTTGCAAGACATAGTGAATCCTTCGTTAGATACTCGACATGTATCTAACAGGGTACCCAACGCGCGGGCGCTCTAAAAGAACCTCTCGGTTGCATTTCGAAGGGCTGTGCCGTGCTGTCTACTTTTTGCGATGCAAAAAACGTGCGATGTCGTCCTCGGTGGGGCTTTTGATGTCAAAGCGCAGCGAGAGCCAGCGCAGACCCATGGTCACGACAACGCATACGACTAGCGCGGCGACATTGCTGACCAAGCCACTCATGACGAGGCTTACATAGCTTGCCGATCCGGCGATGGCTGCGATGGCATAAAAGTTAGTGCGTTGGAAAATGCCCGGAACCACACCCATAAAGCCGTCGCGCAACATGCCGCCACCCACCGCGGTGAAGAAACCCATCATGATGCACACCGCCGGCGCAAAGCCGTAGACCAGCGCCTTGTCTGCGCCGGTTGCCGCATAGATGCCGACCGAGATGATGTCGAGTAGGGGAATGAGTTTCTCGGGTTTATCGACGATTGCCGGGAAGATGTAGATGATGGCCGCCGTGGCGATGGAGAGCGGCAGCGCCATCGGCTGGTTGAGGATGTAGACGTTGCCGACCTGGAGTGTCATATCGCGCAAAAGACCGCCGCCCAGGCCGCAGACCACGGCGAGTGCGACCGCGCCCACCAGGTCAAGCTTATGCTCGCGCGCGACCAGCACGCCCGAGATCGATGCCGCGACAACAGCGAACATCTCGAGCCAAAAGGGGATAGCGACCATGGCATCCGAGGCATGTGAGGTAACGGTTATAGCAGCGACGACGGGCAAGATGGGGTCCTTTGAGTTGCGAGTTTAGACAATGCCCGTACATAGTACATGGTTGGCGGGCATCGCGCCCTCATTCCTCGGCAAACGGTCGGCAGCGGATGTTGGAGCAAGGCAAAACATGTACGCCACCCTCCAAAAATGACATTTATCGACATCTTTGGAGGCTGACGTACATGTTTGGATTGAGACCACGGCATGAGTGAGTTGATTTACTCACATCCGGTATATTCCCCCACTTCAACGGACATAAGAGTTGGATACCGGCTCAGAGCGAGAGGCCCTCAATGGATACCCCTGTTCTCATTTCGCATAAAACCGCATGGCTTGTCCATCATGCACCCCAGAATTTGGTTCAGTCTCTTGCGCGGCACGACTACCAGATAGGCGCACGAGGCATCTCCACCCAGCAACGCGTTGCGCGCATACGACAAGCCCTTACCGACTGCGGCATCCCGTCCGATATGCTCAAGACTATCGATATCTCGGTTGTATTCGAATTCGAGCGAATTCGCACCAAAGGCGTCATTTGTCACATTCTTGGACAAAATCTTCCCTACGAGCATATTGACGAGTTGACGCCCGGAATCTTCATCACCGACGAAGCCTTCACCTTCGTGCTCGCTGCCGAGTGGATGGATAGGGTCGAATATCTCGAATATGGCTATGAAGTTTGCGGCGATTATCGCATGAGGCCCAATCCCGCCGACCCTTATACCGAGCAGCCAGCCACTACCTCCAAGGATGAAATAACCGAACTGCTCGATCGGCACCCCGGCAAACCCGGTGCCACACGTGCACGGCTCGCGCTCAGGCACATCTACGATCACTCGGCCTCGCCTATGGAGACCGCTTCGGCAATCGCCCTCTCGCTCCCAACAAGCGAAGGCGGCGTTGGCATCCGAGGTATCGAACTCAACAAACCGCTCGAGATTCCTCAACGTCTCTGGCATTGCGCCAAAGCTCGAACGCTCAAAATCGATGCGCTTGTTACCTACAAGCGCAGGGAGCTCGGTATCGAATATAAGGGCGGCTTTCACGACGAGGTCGAGCGCAAGGGAGCAGATGCGGAACGAGAGGCCGTTCTCTCCCAAATGGGATATCGAATCGTTACGCTCACTTCGGCTCAGTTCAGCAGTCAGCTCGCCTTTCACCGCGCCATGAACAACATTCGCGAAGCACTCGGCATGCCCCGCTGTACCGACACCGGGTACCAGAGAAAACAAAACGAACTACGCAAGGCACTTATCCGCAACTGGAAAGGCATGCGAGACGAGGAGACACCTTCCGAATAGCGCCACTCCCGTGAGCTCAGTTCAACGTGTACGTCAGCCTTCAAAGATGTCGAAAAATGTCGGTTTTGGAGGCTGACGTACATGTTTTTGAGGGAGGGGCGGGTTCGAATACCTCCTCCTCCGCCGTATTTGCTTGAACATGACTCGATAACAAAAAAGCTCCCATTGTTGGGAGCTTTCTCAAGCAAAATGGCGGAGGAGGAGGGATTCGAACCCTCGTGACCTTATACAGGCCAAACGGTTTTCGAGACCGCCGCATTCAACCACTCTGCCACCCCTCCGCGTGGGGTAAAAACAAAGCAGGCTCAAAGGCCTGCTTTGGAATTAACTGGCGGAGAGTCAGGGATTTGAACCCTGGAGACGCTTTTGACGCCTACACGATTTCCAATCGTGCTCCTTCGGCCACTCGGACAACTCTCCGTTAAATGCGAAAGTCAGTATACACGAGGAATCGCAAAGTGCAAACAGAAAAGTTGGCATTTTTTGAAACGCTTGGCTTCGTGACGGGATTTAGGAGGCCAAAAACGGTCTCTGACCAGCATGGCTGCATGCAACAAATTGTTCAAAATAGGTATTTATAGACGACGCGGCAGCAGTTTTAAAAATCTTTGAACGGTGTTGTGAACCACTGGTATGCATTTCGCGACCACAGCCTTGCAATTGCTGACCTGCGGTTTGATCCTGTTTGTCCCCGCAGCGCCGTATCTTGTCCACAGATCCGTCAAGCATTTGGTCAGCATTTGGTTGGAAGACGCATGAAGCGCCGTGTGAGTATGGACATATGTGGAGGTCATGAGGTTGTAGCTGCATATTCTTGCGGCCTGGGAGGTTGAAAGATATTATTACCAAGTCTTTTCCTGCTTCAGGCGCACCTTCACGACCTGAAGCCACATTTGCCCAGAGGAGGTGACAATATGAAGGCTTATGAACTGCTGTTCTTTGTTGACCCGTCGCTCGACCCCGAGACTCGTCTCGCTGTTATGAAGCGTATCGATACCACGATCGCTGAGGGCGCTGGCAAGGTCGACTCCGTTGACGAGTGGGGCAAGCGCAAGCTCGCCTACGAGATCAACGACCTCACCGATGGTGACTACACCCTCATCAACTTCCACGCAGATCCTACCCAGATCGCCGAGCTTGATCGCGTCCTGCGCATCACCGACGCTGTGGTCCGCCACATGATCGTCCGTCGCGACGACCAGGAGTAAGACTGTCGTTTTGGACTGGGCCTGTGCCCCAAGAGGAAGTAGTGAGTTATGAGCATCAATCGAGTGAACATCACCGGTAACCTCACGCGTGATCCCGAGCTGCGCGCCACCGCCGGCGGAACCCAGGTTCTGTCCTTTGGCGTCGCCGTGAACGATCGTCGCCGCAACCCGCAGACTGGCGAGTGGGAGGACTATCCCAACTTTGTCGACTGCACTATGTTCGGCACGCGCGCCGAGGCCGTGAGCCGTTTCCTGGCAAAGGGAAACAAGGTCGCGATCGAGGGCAAGCTGCGCTACAGCTCTTGGGAGCGCGATGGCCAGCGCAGGAGCAAGCTTGAGGTCATCGTCGATGAGATCGAGTTTATGAGCTCCCGTGGTGGCCAGGGTGGCTACGATCAGGGCGGTTACGCCCCCGCAGCTCCCGCGCCCGCAGCACGTCCTGCCGCACCGGTGGCTACGCCGCCCGCGGTCGACGTCTACGATGAGGACATCCCGTTTTAAGGGCTGTTCACCTATTTTTGAGTGAGAGGCGGCTTCGGTTCGCCGAAGTAGCCAAATGAAAGGTATTTTGACATGGCTAATGATTTTTCTGCACGTCAGCCGCGTCGTAAGTACTGCCAGTTCTGCAAGGAGAACACTGAGTTCATCGACTATAAGGACACTCAGCTTCTCCGTAAGTACATGACCGACCGTGGCAAGATCAAGCCCCGTCGCGTCACTGGCGCTTGCACGCAGCATCAGCATGACATCGCCAACGCCATCAAGCGCGCCCGCGAGATGGCTCTCCTGCCGTACACCGTCCCCGTGGTTTCCTCTCGTGGCAACCGCGACCGCGGCTAAGAAGGGAGACGCATCATGAAGGTTATTCTTCTCGATGAGATCAAGGGCAAGGGCGGCGAGGGTGACGTCGTAGAGGTCGCTCAGGGTTACGCTGAGAACTTCCTGTTCCCCAAGAAGCTCGCTGTTGCCGCCACCAAGGGCAACCTCAAGCAGCTTGACGAGCGTCGCAACAACATCGCCAAGCGCGAGGCCGTCCGTCTGGCTACCGCCAACGAGACCAAGGCTGCCTTCGAGGGCAAGACGGTCACCGTTGACGTCAAGGTCGGCGACGAGGGCATCCTCTTTGGCTCCGTTACCGCCGCTATGATCGCTGACGCCATCAAGGCTCAGCTCGGTATGGACATCGACCGCAAGCGCGTCGAGCTCGGTAAGCCCATCAAGGTTGCCGGTGCCCACACCGTTGCCATCTCGCTGTACCGCGAGATCAAGGCCGAGGTTGTCGTTCTCGTCGGCGTTACCGCCGAGGAGCTCGCTGCCGAGGCTGAGGTCGAGGAGGCCGCCGAGGCCGCCGAGGCCGAGACCGCCGAGGTCGAGACTGAGGCTGCTGCCGAGTAGCATTTGCTGCAACGCAACAATCTTGTTCTAAGAAGGGCGCTCTGGGAAACCAGGGCGCCCTTTTGTTTTATTTGCGCTGAGTGAGTGTCATGGTGAACGTTGCGTCGAAGTCCTATAGACAGGACCGTTCATCCGTTTGGTTCGGTGATGATTGGCGGCGCGCGGCGCGTTTTGGGACCGTGGCTGATACTATGGATGCTCGCAAGCGATATGAATGAGGATGCTCATGGCATACGACGATAGGGAGACCGGGCTGACGGTTGAGGACCGCGGCTCAAAGTTGGGTCTTCCCCAAAACCAAGATGCAGAGGCCAATGTACTGGCCGCTATGCTGCTATCGCCCGAGGTAGTCGAAGAGGCCCAGGTCGAGCTGCAGCCCGATGACTTCTACCGGCCCATTCATAAGACCATCTATACCGCGATGGTCGATATGTACAACAGCCGCATTCCCATCGACTCCATCTCGCTGATCGATTACCTACGAAGCGTCAACAAGCTCGATGCCGTGGGCGGCGAAGCGTATATTTTGGAGTTGATGGGTCAGACCCTGTCGCTCGTCAACTGGCAGCACCATGCCGCTATCGTTCGCCGCGATTCGATGCTGCGTGAGCTGATCGGCGCCACCAACGAGATCAACGCGCTGGCCTATAACGCTCCCACCGATACCAAAGAGGTCGTGGAGCTGGCCGAGAGCAAGTTGCTCAAGGTCACGGCGCGCGAGGTCAAGTCGAGCTACAAGACGCTGACCGAGTTTATGGTCGAGGCCTATAACGAGGCCGAGGAAGTGTGCCAGGCAGGCGGCCAGGCTGCGGGCGTGCCCACGGGCTTCCCGTCGCTCGACCGCATGCTCATGGGTTTTCGCGAGGGCCAGCTCATCATCATCGGCGCCCGCCCTGCTGTGGGTAAGACGTCGTTCGCCCTGAATCTGGCGCTCAACGCTGCCGCGGCCGGTTATACCGTCGGCTTCTTCTCGCTGGAGATGTCGGGCAAGGAAATTGCCCAGCGTCTGATTTGCGCCTACGCCATGATTTCGATCAGTGACTTCCGCATGGGCCGCATTAGCCCCGAGCAGTGGGCCAATATCAACGAGGCCACGCAGACCTTGTCCAAGCTCGATATTCTGATTGACGATACGCCCGGCACCACAGTGACCGAGATTCGCGCCAAGAGCCGCCGCATGCTCCACAACAAGGAGAAGGCCATCATCATCCTGGACTACCTGCAGCTGGTGAGTCCTCCGCCGGGACGCCGCTCCGAGAGCCGTACCGTCGAGGTCTCCGAGATGTCGCGTGGTCTGAAGATCATGGCCAAGGAACTCAAGATCCCGCTCATCGCGCTGTCGCAGCTCTCGCGTCAGGTCGAATCCCGTACCGGCAAGCGCCCGCAGCTTTCCGACCTTCGTGAATCGGGCTCCATCGAGCAGGACGCCGATATCGTTATGTTCTTGGACCGCTCCGCCGATGAGGCCGAAGCCTCGCGCGACGATCGACCCGACGAGGGCGTTACGCGTATCGTCGTGGCCAAGAACCGTTCGGGCCCGATCGGCGACGTCGACCTGATGTTCCTGCCGGCATCCACCAAGTTCTATGAGCTTGATGGGGCACATGCCGAGGAGTAGGACAGGCGCCCGTTGCACGGGTATACTGGGAATGTTTTGTGCTTCTGCGTGCCGGCGTGGCGCGTAGACAGTCCATGAATGTAAGGAGTAAACATGCCGTCAACCGTTTTGGTCGGTGCCCAGTGGGGCGATGAGGGCAAGGGTAAGATCTGCGACCTGGTCGCCGGCGACTTCGATGCCGTCGTGCGCTACTCGGGCGGCAACAACGCCGGCCACACCATCGTCGTCAACGGCAAGAAGTACGGCCTGCACCAGGTGCCCTCCGGCATCATGTATTCCGACCATGTGTCGGTGATCGGTAACGGCTGCGTCGTCAACCCCAAGGTTGTCCTTGAGGAGATCGACATGTTCGAGGCCGACGGCATCACCACCAAGAACCTCAAGATTGGCGGCAACGCGCATGTCATCATGCCGTACCACATCGACCTGGATGGCGCCTTTGAGCAGAAGCTCGGCAAGAAGAACATCGGTACCACCAAGCGCGGTATCGGTCCGTGCTATCAGGACAAGATGGCCCGCATTGGCCTGCGCATGCAGGATATGCTGGACGAGACGCTGTTCCGCGACAAGCTGGAGACCGCTCTCGCCCGCGTGAACCCCGAGCTCGAGCTCATCTACAACCTGCCCACCTACACCGTGGACCAGATTTGCGACGAGTACCTGCCCATGGCCGAGCGCCTGCGCCCCTACATCACCGAGACGAGCCTGCTGCTCAACAACATGATCGATGAGGGCAAGGACCTGCTGTTTGAGGGCGCCCAGGCGACGCTGCTCGACATCGACCACGGCACCTATCCGTACGTGACGTCTTCCAACTGCACCGCCGGCGGCGCCATCACCGGTTCCGGCGTGGGCATGAAGAACGTCGACCGCGTGCTGGGCGTCATGAAGGCCTATATCACCCGCGTCGGTTCGGGCCCCATGCCCACCGAGCTTTCCTATGAGTCCGAGGCCGGCCACACGCTGACCGAGGAGGGCTATGAGTACGGCGTGACCACCGGTCGCCGTCGTCGTTGCGGCTGGTTTGACGGCCCTATCGCCAACTATGCCTCGCGCGTCAACGGCCTCACCGACATCGCCGTGACCAAGCTTGACGTGCTTTCGGCTTTCGACACCATCAAGGTGTGCGTGGCCTACGACGTCGATGGCGAGCGCTACACCAGCGTGCCCGAGCATCAGGTGCGCTTTGAGCATGCCAAGCCCATCTACGAGGAGCTCCCCGGCTGGAAGTGCGACATCACCGGTTGCCGCAGCTTTGATGAGCTGCCGCAAGAGGCTCAGGACTACGTGGCGTTTATCGAGGATCTGGCACACACCCGCGTGACGTTTATTGGCGTTGGCGCTGGTCGCGAGCAGATCATCAACCGATTCTGGAAGTAATCGGGACTATTTGGTTATTGCGATATACCCCTTTGCAGCCCGGACGGGCGGCCGAGGGGTATATTTGCTTGCAAAGGGCTCGCGCGGAGCGGGCCATTCATCCATAGAGGAGGCACCCTTGAAGGCGGACACTCAAACCATCGACATCCTGTTGTTGGGCAGCGGCGGCCGTGAGCATGCTTTGGCAGCTAAGCTCGCAGCATCACCGCGCGCCGGCAAGCTCTACATCGCTCCGGGCAACGGCGGCACCGCGAGCTGCGGCGAGAACGTTGTTCTCGACGACTGCGATCCTGCGGCCGTGGCGGCGTTTGCGCAGAGCCACGGATGCGGACTCGTGGTAATTGGCCCCGAGGCTCCGCTCGTGGCGGGCGTGGCCGACGCCGTGCGCGCGGCGGGTATTCCCTGCTTTGGCCCGGGTGCCGAGGGCGCCCAGATGGAGGGCTCCAAGCTGTTCTCCAAGCAGCTCATGGAGCGCGCGGGCATTCCGACGGCAGCCTATGGTTCGTTTACCGACGAGGCTTCGGCTCTCGCCTACGTGCGCGAGCAGGGCGCTCCGCTGGTCGTGAAGGCCGACGGCCTTGCCGCGGGCAAGGGCGTTATCGTGGCGACCGAACTTGAGCAGGCCGAGGAGGCCGTGCGCGAGTGCTTTGGCGGCACCTTTGGCGATGCCGGCAACACCGTGGTTATCGAGGAGATGCTCGTTGGTCCCGAGTGCTCGCTGCTCGCCTTTACCGACGGCAAGACCGTGCGCCCCATGGCCACCTCGCAGGACCACAAGCGCGCCCTCGAGGGCGACAAGGGCCCCAACACCGGCGGCATGGGCGTCTACAGCCCGGTGCCCATCGTGACCGACGAGGAGCACGCCACCATGGTGAAGGTCATGGAGCAGACCGTTGCCGAGCTCGCTGCCGAGGGCATCGACTACCGCGGCTGCCTGTATGGCGGCTTTATGCTCACGCCTGCCGGCCCCAAGGTGCTGGAGTTCAATGCCCGCTTTGGCGACCCCGAGACGCAGGTCGTGCTGCCGCGCCTTAAGAACGACCTGGTTGAGGTCATGCTCGCCTGCGCCAACTGCGAGCTCGATCAGATTGAGCTCGACTGGCGTGACGAGTGGGCTGTGGCAGTTGTCCTGACGAGCGCGGGCTATCCCGGCAGCTACGAGAAGGGCAAGGTCATCACCGGTATCGCCGATGCCGAGGTCATGGAGAACGTGACCGTGTACCACGCGGGCACTGCCGTGGTGGACGGCCAGCTCGTGACCAATGGTGGCCGCGTGCTTGCCGTGACCGCTCTGGGTGACACGTTCGAGAACGCTCGCAACCTTGCCTACGAGGCCTGCGAGAAGATTGATTTTGAAGGCAAGACCCTGCGCCACGACATCGGCCTGCGCGCGCTGCGCGGCCGCGACGCCTGGGATGCCTAAAATCCGAGAGGAATGAGACGGATGGACGAGAAGAACGAAGAGCTCGTGGATGCGCAGATCGTTGAAGAGGACAGCCGCATGTATGGGCACGCCGAGGGCGAGCCTGGCGGCGAGGTCGCTGACGAGCCGGCGCTGGTGCTGGGCGACGACGACCCGCACGATGCCGAGCTGCACGAGAAGATTCTTTCGGAGGAGTGCGCCTGGAAGGGCAAGATCCTCGACGTCCACCGTCTTGAGGTTGAGCTGCCCAACGGTCGCCGCAGCGCCCGTGACATCGTTCGCCATCCGGGTGCGGCGGCCGTTGTGGCGCTGACCGAGAGCGGCAAGATCGTACTGGTGCGTCAGTACCGCACCGCTATCGACCGCGTGACGGTCGAGATTCCCGCCGGCAAGCTCGATCCAGGCGAGGACCCGCTCGATTGCGCCAAACGCGAGCTGCATGAGGAGACGGGCTTTAGGGCTGGTCGCATTCGCTTTTTGACGTCGATTGTCACGTCCTGCGGTTTTTGCGATGAGATCATCCACATCTACTTGGCTACCAAGCTCGAGTTTGATGCGCCCAACCCCGATGATGACGAGTTTGTCAACGTGGACCTGGTGCCGCTGCACGAGCTGATCGACGCCGTGCTCGACGGCAAGATCGAAGACGCCAAGACCGTCGTGGGCGCCTTGGCCTGCGATAGCATCGCGCATCGCCTTGGGGGTGCGGAGCTCTAGGTTACGCGGTTTTACCAAACCGCGTAACGAGTCGACGCTGCAAACGCCCCTAAGCGGCAATCTGCCTTTCAATCGTCGCTCGCGTACCGAAGTACGCGTCGCTCCTCTTTCAAGGCACCTTGCTCGCTTAGGGACGTTTTCGCTGACGCTGCCAGAACATCGGCGTTATGCTTGTTGGGACGCTTTGTTTTCAGCCTGACCGGTTCAACCGGATTTCTCACGCTATTTATTTCTCTTCGAGGATTGCATGTTTAAAAGGTTTCTCTCGTATTACGAGCCCCAGATGGGGCTTTTTGTTGCTGATACTGTTTGTGCTCTGGTGCTTGCCGCCATTGACCTTGCGTTTCCTATTATTCTGCGCAATCTGACCGGCGGGTTGTTTACCCAGGGTCAGGCTGCCATTATGCAGGCGCTCGGTATGATTGCGGTGGGACTGGTGCTGATGTATGCCATCCGCTGCGCCTGCCGCTACTTTGTGAGCTACTGGGGCCATGTGATGGGCGCGCGCATGGAGTCCAAGATGCGCGAGGACCTGTTTGACCAGTATGAGCGCTTTAGCTTTGCGTACTTTGACCGCAACAGCTCGGGCGATATGATGAGCCGCGTGGTCAACGACCTGTTCGATATCTGCGAGGCGGCACACCACGTGCCCGAGTGGATCATCATCTGCGGCATCGAGATTATCGGCTCGTTTGTGATCCTCTTTACCATCGCCCCGGTGCTGGCGCTCGCTATGGCCGTGGTGACGGCGGCGTTTGCGGTCATCATGTTTTGGCAGAACATGCGCATGCGCGAGGTCTTTAGCGACAACCGCAAAAAGATCAGCGGCATCAATGCGCAGCTGCAGGATTCGCTGGCGGGTATGCGCGTGGTCAAGAGCTTTGCCAATGAGGAGACCGAGCGCTTCAAGTTCCGCGCCTCCAACAATCGCTATCTTTCGTCCAAGGAGAACATGTATCACGCCATGGGCGTCTATACTGCGACGTATGGCCTGCTCTCGGGTGTGCTCTATGTGATCGTGGTACTGCTGGGCGGCTGGCTGGTCGCCCAGGGACAGCTGCAGGCGGTCGATATGGCAACCTTCGCGCTCTATATTTCGCTGTTCTGCACGCCGCTCGAGACACTCGTCAATTCGGCCGAAATGTATCAGAAGGCCATCGCTGGCTTTAAGCGTATGGACGAGGTGCTCTCGACCGCGCCGGATATCCAGGACAAGCCGGGCGCCACGGATCTGCAGGTGACCGCCGGCGCCGTGGATTATCACGACGTGTGCTTTAACTACGAGGACGTTGAGCTGGGCGAGGGCGATGCCGAAGAGCGTCCCGTTATCGACCATATGAATCTGTCCATCAAGCCCGGGCAGACCATCGCTTTGGTTGGCCCTTCGGGCGGTGGCAAGTCCACGACCTGTTCGCTGCTGCCGCGCTTTTATGACGTGGCTGCCGGATCCATTAGCATCGACGGCCAGGACGTGCGCGATGTGACGCAGCAGAGCCTGCGCCGCGCCATCGGCCTGGTGCAGCAGGATGTCTACCTGTTTGACGGAACAATCGGCGAGAACATCGCCTACGGCAAGCCGGGCGCTACGGCAGAAGAGATCGCCGAGGCCGCCCGTCGTGCCAACATCGATGCCTTTATCGAGTCGCTTCCACAGGGCTATGACACGGTCGTGGGCGAGCGCGGCAGCCGTCTTTCGGGCGGACAGAAACAGCGCGTTGCCATCGCGCGCGTGTTTCTCAAGAACCCCAAGATCCTGATTTTGGACGAGGCGACGAGTGCTTTGGATAACGAGAGCGAGGAGGCGGTGCAGGAGTCACTCGAAGAGCTGGCACGCGGCCGCACCACGATTATCATTGCCCATCGTCTTTCGACCATTAAGCATGCCGATGAGATTGCGACCGTTGAGCATGGTCGCGTTGTGGAGCGTGGCACGCACGAGGAGCTTCTCGCCCGTGGCGGCACCTATGCCCGTTACTATCGAATGCAGTTCGAAGGTGCGCGTGCGCACGAGCTCGACTGATTGATATGACAGGAAGTTTATGGCTGACAAGAACCCTTTGACTCCGGAAGAAGTGACGGAGTTATTCTCCGAAATCGATGCATCCGGTGTCTTGGATCCCACGCTTGCCAAAAAGCGAACCGAGCGCATGCGTGAGAAGGAGGCTGCGGCCAAGCGCGGTGACAAAGCGGCGCTAGCGCAGCTGCGCAGCGAGGACCGCGCGAGCCAGGCAAAACATATCGACCCGCTGTCCGAGGACGACCCTTCGGGCTCGCAGGTGAGCCATACCATTACGAAGACTGCCATGGCCGTGGTCATTGGCATCTTGGTGCTGATTGTGGGCATGCAGATTGGCTACGGCGTGATGCGACGCCTGAACACCGCCAACCTGTCCGAGAGCGTTTCGGTGGATACCGTTTCGACGGCGCTGAAGGGCGGCCTTGAGTGGGGCAACGGCTTTACGCAGTTTCCGCTCGATTTTTCTGTCGATGAGGCCGATGAGCGTACGGGCACGGTCGAGGTAACGGTGCTGGATACGTCGTCTGCCAATGAGCTCGAACTGCTGTCCAATGGTCAGATCCAGGCCGCGGCGCTTGCGACCAACGCGCTGCTCAACGATAAGATCGACCGCGTAGTGTATAACGTGCATGCCTATATCGACGAGGATAGCAACATTCAACACGATTCCTTCTTTGGCATGTTTCCCGCGCGGGGTCATCAGAGCGCCATTTTGACGTTTGTGTGGACCAAGAGCTCATCGACTGCCACGAACATCGACTGGAAGATGCATATCGTGAGCATGGACGACACCATTGCCGAGCGCATTCAAAAACAGGTGAACTCGGTTTCGTCGCTGATCGAGGACCCGGTGGTGAGCCAGACCAAGATTGACGAGGAAAAGGCCGAACGTGACCTGGAGCATCGTCTGCATGGCCGCGAGATTTTCCGCGGCGGCAAGCCCGACCGAACGCCGTCCGATCTGCTGGAACAGGACAAGCAAAAGTAAGAGGCCATTATCCCGCGTGAGTCACAAGCCCACGCGGGATAATTTTTCTGGGACGGGGATTAAATAATCATTATGCATAGAAAGTCATAATTATCATTTCGTAAACATTTCGATGAAATTAACGCCATGAGGCATGCTTGCGGTTACAATACCGCGAGGCCTAACTACACACCTTTAAGCCGGTCCTGTGAGACCGGGAAGGAGAATTATGGCGAACAACCATACCGCGGGCGCTGCCGCCCGCACCTTCGCGCCCAGCGAGCTTTGCCAGCGTATGCTGGCCAAAACCAGCAAGGGCACCTGCGGTCCCTGTATCCTGTATCTTGAGGATGGGACCATTTTTTATGGACGTGCATGCGGCGCCGAGGGCACCGCGACCGGCGAAGTCTGCTTCAACACCTCGCTCGAGGGCTACTTTGAGGTCATGACCGACCCGAGTTATGCCGGCCAAATCGTAACCATGACCTATCCGCAGATCGGCAACTACGGTATCGACGAGACCGACGTCCAGTCGGCTTTCCCCGGCGACGACGTGCGCCCTACGAGCGCTCCGGCTATGCGCGGCATGATCGTTCGCGACATGTGCGCCACGCCTTCTAACTGGCGCTCGGCCGTCAGCGTGCCGGAGTACCTGCGCGCTCACGGCATCGTCGCTATCGAGGGTGTCGACACCCGCGCTCTGGTGCGCCATCTGCGCGACAATGGTTCCAAGATGGGCATTATCTCGACCGAGATCTTCGACGTCGACGAGCTTGCCGAGCGTCTGGCCGCAGCGCCCACGCTGGTAGGCGAGAACCTGGTGAAGACCGTAAGTTGCCCCGCGCCTCACGAGTTTGTGGCCGCCGACCTGCCTGCCACGCATGACTTTGCACTTGCGGTTGCCGCTCCTGCCCGTCACAAAGTGGTCGCCTACGACTGCGGCGTCAAGCGCGGCATTCTGGAGGGCCTCGTCCGCGCCGGCTGCGACCTTACTGTCGTGCCGTGGGATACGCCCGCCCAGCAGGTGCTCGACATGAATCCCGATGGCGTCTTTTTGTCCAACGGCCCCGGCGACCCTGACGCCGTGGTGGAGACCTACGAGCAGGTGCAGCAGCTGATCGGCAAGGTGCCGGTCTTTGGTATTTGTCTTGGTCACCAGATGATCAGTCTGGCCTGCGGTGCCCAGATGGAAAAGCTTAAGTTTGGTCACCGCGGTGGCAACCAGCCGGTCATGAACCTGGTAAGCCGTCGCGTGGAGATCACCGCGCAAAACCATGGCTTTGGCCTGCTGTTCCCCAGCTTGGGCAAGCTTGTCCCCGAGCTTTCCGGCGGCGAGACCGAGCATGCGGCCGATGGAGATCTGCGCGTCTGGGTGCGCCGCGGAATCGCGCCGGTCGTGATGAACGAGCGCTTTGGCCGCATTCGCCTAACACATGTGAACCTCAACGACGGCACCGCCGAGGGCATCCAACTGCTCGACGCCCCGTGCTTCTCGGTCCAGTACCACCCCGAGGCTTCGCCTGGCCCCACCGATGCCCACTATCTCTTTACCGCCTTTACGCGACTCATGGACGGCGAGGAGAACTACCTGGACATCGATACCGCCAAGGACCGCCTGGCTGGCTGGAATTTCGCCGAGTCCGACGATGGTTCCGCCGTTCTACCGAACGGCGGACCGGTCGACGCTGCGGCTGCATCTGGCACATCATCTTGCCGTTCTGCTTCGGACGCGCGGGCATAAGCCCAGCGCGCCCTCGCATCACGGCAACCTGATGCACCAGCTGCACCCTCGCTGACTTTTCCAAAACATTGAGTCAGCCTCTCTAGGAGGTTTTAAATATGCCTAAACGTACTGACATCAAGCGCATCCTCGTTATTGGTTCGGGCCCCATCGTTATTGGCCAGGCCTGCGAGTTCGACTACTCCGGCGCCCAGGCCTGCAAGGTGCTCAAGGAGGATGGCTTTGAGGTCATCCTGGTCAACTCCAATCCGGCGACCATCATGACCGACCCGGGCTTGGCCGACCGCACCTATGTTGAGCCTATCACCGCCGAGTTTATCGAGCGCGTGATCAAGAAAGAGCGCCCGGACGCGCTGCTGCCCACGCTGGGCGGCCAGACCGGTCTGAACGCCGCCGTCGAGCTGGCAAAGGACGGCACGCTCGACAAGTACGGCGTCGAGATGATCGGCTGCGACCTGGCCGCTATCGAGCGCGGCGAGGACCGCAAACTCTTTAACGAGGCCATGGCCGAGATCGGCCTGGAGGTCGCGCGCTCGGGCTATGCCTACAGCGTGGCCGACGCCGAGGCCATCGCCGAGCGCGTGGGCTATCCCTGCGTACTGCGTCCGAGCTTTACCCTCGGTGGCGCCGGCGGCGGCATCGCGCATACCCACGAGGAGCTCGTCTCCATCGTGAGCCAGGGCCTCGAGCTCTCGCCCGCCCACGAGGTACTGGTCGAGGAGTCCATCGAGGGCTGGAAAGAGTATGAGATGGAGGTTATGCGTGACCACGCCGGCAACGGCATCATCGTGTGCTCCATCGAGAATCTCGACCCCATGGGCGTGCACACCGGCGACTCCATCACCGTGGCGCCGGCGCAGACCCTCTCCGACCTTGAGTATCAGCGCATGCGCGTGGCCTCGCTTGCCATTCTGGAGAAGATCGGCGTCGAGACCGGCGGCTCCAACGTGCAGTTTGCCGTGAACCCCCAGACCGGCCGCCTGATCGTCATCGAGATGAACCCGCGCGTGAGCCGTTCGTCCGCACTGGCCTCCAAGGCCACGGGCTTCCCCATCGCCAAGGCCGCCGCTCGCCTGGCCGTGGGCTACACGCTCGACGAGATCGTCAACGACATCACCAAGGCAACGCCCGCCTGCTTTGAGCCCACGATCGACTACTGCGTGGTCAAGGTGCCGCGCTTTGCCTTCGAGAAGTTTAAGGGTACCGACCCCACGCTCACCACGCGCATGAAGGCCGTGGGCGAGATTATGGCGATCGGCCGCACCTTTGAGGAGGCCTTCGGCAAGGCCATGCGCTCACTGGAGGACGGTCACCAGGGCATCTGCGCCGGTGGCAAGGAGGGTGCCGACAAGCTGAGCGACGATGAGCTCGCTCAGGCCGTGGCAACCCCGACCGAGCACCGCATCTTTTTTGTGGTCGAGGCCCTGCGCCGTGGCTGGGACATCGCCCACATCCATGCCATCTGCGGTATCGATCCGTGGTACCTCAACCGTATCAACGACATGGTGCAGGTCCAGGAGAGCATCCGCGGCCTGCGCGTGGAGGATATCGACGCCGACGCGATGCGCCTGCTCAAGCAGTACGGCACGAGCGACGCCGAGATTGCCGCGCTGACCGGCTCGGACGAGCGCTTTGTGCGCGCCTATCGCAAGGGTCTGGGCGTGGTTCCCAGCATGAAGACGGTCGATACCTGCGCTGCGGAGTTTTCGAGCGCCACGGAGTACCACTACAAGACGTACGAGAACATCTACCGCACGAGCCCGGATGCCAAGAAGTGCGTGGCTCCCGACGAGACCACGCCGGCGGACAAGCCCAAGGCGATGATCCTGGGCGCCGGCCCCAACCGCATTGGCCAAGGTATCGAGTTTGACTACTGCTGCGTGCATGCGAGCTATGCGCTGGCGGCCCGCGGCTTTGAGACCATCATGGTAAACTGCAACCCCGAGACCGTCTCGACCGACTACGACACGTCCGACCGCCTGTACTTTGAGCCGCTCACCTACGAGGACGTCATGGACGTCATTGACGTTGAGCGTCCCGACGGCGTCGTGGTGACGCTCGGCGGCCAGACCCCGCTTAAGCTGGCGCGCATGCTCGAGGAGAGCGGCGTCAACATCATGGGCACCAAGCCCGATGCCATCGACTTTGCCGAGGACCGTGAGCGTTTTGCCGCCCTGCTCGACAAGCTGGGCATTATGTACCCGCCGGCGGGCCAGGCAACCTCGTTTGAGGAGGCCGAGGCCGTGGCCGCGCACATCGGCTACCCGCTGCTGGTGCGTCCGAGCTACGTGCTGGGCGGCCGCGGCATGATGATCGCCTACGATGCCGAGCATCTGCGCGATTACATGGCCGAGGCCGCGCGCATCAGCCCCGACTACCCGGTATATCTGGACCGCTTCCTGGAGGGCGCGATCGAGTCCGATGTCGACGCCCTGTGCGATGGCGAAGAGGTATACATCGGCGGCATCCTGGAGCATATCGAGGAAGCCGGTATTCACTCCGGCGACTCCGCGACCTGCATCCCGCCGTTCAGCTTTAGCGAGAGCCTGCAGGCAAAGCTTCGCGAGACCGCGCGCCGCATCGCGATGGCGCTGGGCGTCCGCGGTCTCGTCAACGTGCAGTACGCCATCAAGGGCGAGACCGTTTACGTGATCGAGGCCAACCCGCGCGCGAGCCGTACCGTGCCGTTTATCTCCAAGGCCACCGGCGTGCCGCTGGCCAAGTGCGCGGCGCGCATCATGGCCGGCGATTCCATCGCGAGCCTGGGCCTGCCGAGCGACGAGCGCCAGCTCGATTGGTTCTGCATGAAGGAAGCCGTTATGCCCTGGGGTCGTTTCCCGGGCGCCGACGTTATCCTGGGGCCCGAGATGAAGTCGACGGGCGAGGTCATGGGTATCGCCAAGAGCTATCCCGAGGCATACGCCAAGACGCAGCTGGCGATCGACTACAAGCTGCCCGACCCGAGCGCCGGCAAGGTATTCATCAGCGTGTGCGACCGCGACAAGCGCCACATCCTTTCGGTCGCGCGTATCCTGCGTTACCTGGGCTTTGACATCTGCTCCACCGAGGGTACGGCGCGCGTACTGCGTGGAGGCAACGTGACGTGCGAGATCGTGGAGAAGATTAGCGGCCCGCACGACGGCGAGCGCCCCAACATCGGCGACCTCATCGCCGATGGCAAGATCGCGGTGATCATCAACACGCCGTACGGTCCGGGCTCGCGCGGCGACGGCTATCTGCTGCGCACCGAGGCAGTGCGACGCGGTGTGACCTGCGTGACCGCGATGTCTGCCGCCAACACGTACGTGAGTGCCATCGAGGCGGTGCGTGAGGACCAGCAGGGTCACGGCAGCGCCAACGACATGGGCATGGACGTCATCGCCCTGCAGGACCTGCCGCAGCACACGGTGTAATGTGACCTGGTCGGCCGGGGCGGCAGCCGGACACTTTCTCTCGGAAACTGGGCTTCGCGAAGTTTTCCGAGAGAAAGGACCGCCTCCCGCCCCGGCCTGCGGTGACTTGGCCGCACCGTGTGCTGCGGAAGGGGCTTTGCGTGATGACTAGGGCTGAATAAAAAACGAGTGTGGGATCCGCCGTTCGTTCGAACGGCGGATCCCACGTTAATATTTCAGCCAACGTACGTCATGGCAATCCCCGGTAGGTCGAAGGTGCTCTGCGGCGGCCCGGTGTTTTCATCTGAACGACTTTGCGTAGCAACCGGAGTGAAGATGAAAACACCGGGCCGCCGCAGAGCACCCACAGACCGCAGGGACGGGAGCAGCTATACTACTCTCAGTAGTTAAGGGTCGCGGATTCGCTGCGTCACCGCTCTCAACAGGAGGTCTATGTTTATGGCAGATCAGAAGCCGGTTGTCGGGATCATCATGGGTTCCAAGTCCGATCTGGGCGTTATGGAAGGCTGCACCGCCGAGCTCGAGGCACTGGGTGTGCCCTATGAGCTCGTCATTGCGAGCGCGCACCGCACGCCGGCGAAGGTCCACGAGTGGGCTTCGACTGCCGCCGATCGCGGCATCAAGGTGATTATCGCCGCCGCCGGCAAGGCCGCTCACTTGGGTGGTGTCGTGGCTGCCTTTACGCCGCTGCCGGTTATCGGCGTGCCTATGAAGACGAGTGACCTGGGCGGCATGGATTCGCTGCTGTCGATGGTGCAGATGCCTTCGGGCGTGCCCGTGGCCTGCGTTGCCATCAACGGTGCCAAGAACGCCGCCATCTATGCCACACAGATTCTGGGTGCTTGCGACCCCGAGTACCGCAAGGTTATCGAGAAGATGAAGCAGGAGATGGCTGACGCCTAAGCGTTCCGCCGTTTCACCGCAGTATAAGGAGAGCCATGTCCGATTATCAGGGAAAACGATTCAAGGCTTCTCAGATTCCCGATCCGTCGAAGCCGGGTGCTGCCCGTGCGGCACAGCAGGGTCGGACATCCTCTCCTCAGCAGCCGCGCGCGCCGCGCCCCGTGACACCGGCGACGTATCGTCGACAGGACGCGCCGGCCGCATATCGTCCTTCGTCTTATAGCTCCGCTAAGAAGCCGCCCCGGTCTTCATCGCATGCCGCGCCGTCGGATTACACCGAGCCGCCGCGCAAAAAGCGCCACTCCATTATTCCCATTCTGCTCATTATCATCGGTATCGGCCTGATTGTCGCCGCCGCCGCTATCTTTATTAATGCCCAGATTGGCTATAAGCAGGCGAGCGATTCGTATCAGAAAATCGAGAAGCAATATGTAAGCGATAAGGACGCCAGCGGCGTGCCGATTATCGACTTTGATGCGCTTGCTCAGACGAACCCCGAGATTGTGGGTTGGATTTACGTGCCGGGAACCAACATCAACTATCCCGTGGTGCAGACCAACAACAACTCCAAATACCTCAACACGCTGTTCGACGGAACGGCTAACGCGTCCGGTGCCATTTTCCTGGATAGCGATGACACCGCGCCGGGAATGGTCGACCAGCAGACCACGATCTACGGCCACCATATGAACGATGGGTCGATGTTCAACGTGATTTCGGACACCACTGATCAGGCGACGTTCGATAGCATCGAGTTTGTGTATTACATCACACGGGATGCGACGTATAAGCTGCGACCACTGGCGACCAAAGTTGTCGAGGACACGTATGCCAAGGCGCGCACGCCCAATTTTGAGGGCGATGACGGGCTCAAGAACTACCTGTCCGAGATGCTCGACGGTGCCTCTGCCGTGGCGAGTGATGCCACCGATCGTGCCGCTTCGGCAACTAAGGTTGTAACGCTCGTGACCTGCCGTTCACTGTCGCTGAGCAACACGCGCGCCGTCATGGTGCTCACGCCCGTTGATGAATAAATTGCCCGAGAGTAGCTAATTTGGGACGGTAAGGGAGAAACGATGCTTGAGAGTGGCAAATTGATGCCTTCGATTGATGCTTGGCTGCGCGAGGCCAAGGCCGATGCTTCGGTGGCAGGCTGCGGGATGTATCTGACGCATAACGGTGTGGTGCGTGCGACGCCCAAGGCCGAGGTGCGCGGAGTCGAGACCGATGGCGTGGCGCCTGGGCATAAGGTGGGCGGCATGGTGTTTGGCTTCGATGCTCAGAAGGTGCAGGCTGCTATTGAGGCCACGCGCGCGATGCCGGGTATCGGCTATGTGCGCGTGTGGCTGGCAAGCGGCGAGCTTGCCGTAGGTGACGACATCATGCTCGTGCTTATCGGCGGGGATATTCGCCCACACGTGGTCGATGCACTGCAGGCACTCGTTGGCACCATCAAGAACGAATGCGTGAGTGAGGTCGAGCGCGAGGCATAGAGGATTGCGTCGATAGAAGGATCGTTTATAAAAATGCCCACCGGTACGTGTGATACCGGCGGGCATTTTGCGTTTTGGGCGCGGTGAGCGCTACACACGCGTCGCATCCTTGGGGCTCATGGTCATGCTCTGGAAGCGGTTTTCCATGTACTCGTTATCGAAGTGCTCTCCGTAGAACTGTGCGACGGGAATGTCCGGCTCCGTGCCGTTAACGCGCTGGTACCAGTAGTCGAGCGACTGCAGCGTCATGACGCCGTCGACCAGCATGATAACGGTAAAGATGACGGTGGCCGAGTAGCGGCTCTTCCAGGGGATCTTGTTGATAAGCTTAAGCAGCCTCGGCAGCAGCAGCTTGATCCAGATGAGGCCGCCCAGGCCCCACAGGCAGGCGAAGCCCGTGCAGGTGCGTCCGCCCGTGAGGACCACGAGCGGATCGGGCAAACCGAACAGCGTTATGTGCGAGTAGCTCCACGAGACTACGCCAAACGCGGTCTGCATAAACCAGCCCACGAACACCTCAAAGCTGGCGCCGAGCAGGGCGCTCACCAGGAAAATGATGATGGGGTTCTTTTTGTAGAAGCGGTTAAGCACCATGGTCATGAGCACGGCGCCAAATCCGTAGATGGGGCTGAAGGGGCCAAACAGCATGCCGGCGCGGTTCTGATAGACGCCCGGGTCGTCGACCGTCATGTGCCAGATGTCCTCGGCGATCAGGCCGAGTATGCAGCAGACAAAGAACACCCAGAACAGGTTGAAGTAGTTGAGCTTGATGTAGCCCTCGCCGGTTTCATCGCGCCCGAGCATGCCCTCGGCGGCGGCGTCGCGGTCGAGCATCTCCTGCAGGCGGCGCTGCAGTTCGCGCTCCTGACGCAGTGTGGGGTCGACGGTTGCCGAAAGTGCAACAAGGATGCCGAGCTGGATCGCGGGACGCAGCAGGAAGGGCCCGATGCCCTGGAGCATCACGTCGACCAAAAGCTCGACGACGGTGAATGCAATAAGGATGTAGGACAGGCGGGCGGCGTTGCGGCGCTGGTTCTTGATAAGGTCCAGGCCAAAGATGATTAGGATGACGGCACTTGCCGCAGAGAGCATGATGCCGGCGACGATAAGGCCGACTGCGACGAGCGTGTTGTCGCCGAGCTTTTCGGTGGCGTTGCCGTTAACAAGTGCCGTGATGACCTGCCACATAAAGGCAGCGACCGACGGGAGCGTGCCCACGCCGGAAAGGATGCACAGGACGGCGTACACCTTAATGATGAGGGGGATCTTCTTGACCTCCGTGGCGCTGGGGACGCTGGGGTCGAGTTCGTTTCGATCCATACAGAACCTTTCTCGCTTTGTTGTAGGTTATAAGGATACGCCGCCGACCTGCCAAAAGACAGGACGAACGTCCCAATTGCAACAATGTAAGCCCTAACGGCGGGCGAGGCGCGCCGCAACGGAAGCATGCGGGATCGTCGGTCCCGAGGCGATTGCCCAATAAAATGTTTGGCTGCAAAACGGATTATAAGCTCGGTGGGCTTTTAAAAAGCGCTGTTCATGCGCGGGAGTGCTTGTCTTGCCGTGCGTATAATAAGGCGGGTAACGCCAAAAATACGAGGCTCTGAGGGGATACCATGTCTCAAGAAACCATCCACGCGGCCGAGCGTGCCGCGGGACAGGTGAACACCATGTCGACGTATGATCCGGACTCCGACCAGCTGCATGAGGAATGTGGCATTTTCGGCGTATGGGCGCCCGATCGCGACGTGGCTCGACTGACGTACTTTGGCCTGCGTGCGCTGCAGCACCGTGGCCAGGAATCGGCTGGAATCGCCGTGGGTGACGGCGGCACGGTTATGGTCCGCAAAGATCTGGGCCTGCTCGACCGCGTGTTCTCCAACGCCGACCTGTCGACGCTCTCCGGCCAGCTGGCCGTGGGTCATGTGCGCTACGGCACTGCCGGCGCCAAGAGCTGGGAAGCCTCTCAGCCGCACCTCTCTACCATCAATAGCGTCATTATCGCGCTCGCGCACAACGGCACCCTCGTCAACACCGACGAGCTGCGCCGTCAGCTGATCGAGCTGGGTGTGCCGTTCCTCTCCAATTCGGATTCCGAGGTTGCGACCAAACTCATCGGCTACTTTACCCAGCGTACAGGCCATCTGCGCGAGGGCATTCGCAAGACCATGGAGCTCGTGCGCGGCGGCTACGCCATGACGCTCATCAACGAGCAGGCGCTCTACGCATTCCGCGATCCGCACGGCATTCGCCCACTCGTGCTGGGCAAGCTGGTGGACGAGGGTCTGGACCAGGCCGATGCCGTAGCCGTTTCGCAGCTGCCGTCACAGGACGGCGCCGCAACGGTCGACTCCGCCGTCCGTGTCACGCGCGCCGGCGGCTGGGTCGTTGCTTCCGAGACCTGCGCACTCGACATCGTGGGTGCCGAGTATGTCCGTGACGTCCGTCCCGGCGAGATCTTGCGCATCAGCGCCGAGGGTCTGGTATCCGAGCAGGGCGTGCCTGCGGCCGAAGAGCCCGCCAACTGCATCTTTGAGCAGGTCTACTTTGCCCGCCCCGACTCCATCATGAACGGCAAGAGCGTCTATGCCTGCCGTTACGACATGGGTCGTCAGCTGGCACATGAGGAGCCTGTCGAGGCCGACCTGGTCATCGGCGTGCCCGACTCCGGCCTGCCGCCCGCGGAGGGCTATTCGCACGAGAGTGGCATTCCCTTTGGCGAGGGCCTTATCAAGAACCGCTACGTGGGTCGTACGTTTATCGAGCCTACGCAGGAGCTGCGTGCCATGGGCGTGCGTATGAAACTCAACCCGCTGCGTGACAACATCGAGGGCAAGCGCCTGGTCGTCATCGACGACTCCATCGTGCGCGGCACCACCATGGTGCAGCTCGTCAAGATGCTGCGCAACGCCGGCGCCAAGGAGATTCATATCCGCATCAACTCGCCCGAGGTCATCTGGCCGTGCTTCTACGGTATCGATACCGACGTGCAGTCGCAGCTTATCAGCGCCAACAAGACGGTCGACGAGATTTGCGAGTATATCGGCGCCGATTCGCTGGCCTTCCTTTCGGTCGAGGGCCTGCTTAAGGTCATGCCCAAGGGCGGTTACTGCGATGCGTGCTTTACCGGCCGCTACCCCGTGGCGATTCCCGAGAGCTTTGGCCGCGACAAGTTTATGGAGGGCTTTAAGCCCCGCAACCTGGACAAGCCGCTGCACTTTGACGACGACGCCGTGATCGAGAAATACGACGACCGCAGCTGGGAAGAGGAGCACGGCGAGGCATAAAACCTGCCATATGGGGACAGGTTTATTTTTTGGTAGGTTTTACCTGCTGTTTTGTTGATTGAATGGTGTGTGCTGTTATGGCATGCGCCGAAATGAACGCAACTATGAGCACCGTTTGGCGCCCGTGCGGCGCCACGGTAGTGGGAGAGGAAGGCTCAGATGAGCGACAGCAAGCATGTGACGTACGAGGACGCCGGCGTCGATACCGCCGAGGGCGGCCGCGCCGTCGACGCGATTAAGCAGATGGTCAAGGACACCAATCGTCCCGAAGTTATCGGCGGCATCGGCGGCTTCGGTGGCCTGTTCTCGGCTGCCGCGCTTAAGGATATGGAAGACCCGATCCTGATCAGCGGCACCGACGGCGTGGGCACCAAGCTCGTGCTCGCCCAGATCATGGACCGTCACGAGACGGTGGGCCAGGACCTGGTCGCCATGTGCGTCAACGACATTCTGGCTTCGGGTGCCGAGCCGCTGTTCTTCCTGGATTATGTTGCCATTGGTCATATTGAGGCCGAGCACATGGCAAAGATCATTAAGGGCGTGGCCGACGGCTGCAAGCTTGCGGGCTGCGCGCTCGTGGGCGGCGAAATGGCTGAGCACCCGGGCGTCATGGCCCCGGCAGACTACGACCTCGCTGGCTTTACCGTGGGCGTTGTCGATCGCCCCAAGATGCTCGACCCCGCGAACGTCCGCCCCGGCGACGTGATCCTGGGCCTGCCTTCCACCGGCGTGCATTCCAACGGCTACTCGCTCGTGCGCAAGGTCATCGGCGTCGACGGCATTAAGCCGGGCACGCCCGAGGCCGCCGCTAAGGCCGAGGAGCTGAGCCGTCCGCTCGAGGAGCTCGGTGGCGTATCGCTCGCCGATGCCCTGCTGGCTCCCACGCGCATTTATGTGAAGCCGATTCTGGAGCTGCTCCGCGGCGGTGCCAACGTTCACGCCATTGCCCACATCACCGGCGGCGGCATCACCGAGAACCTCAACCGTGCACTCGCCGACGACGTCGACGCCGTGGTCACCCGCAACGGCGCCGAGATGGGTTGGGACGTTCCGCCCGTCATTACTTACGTGTCGCGTCAGGCCGAGCTCGCGCCCAACGAGGCATGCAAGACCTTCAACATGGGCGTCGGCCTGTGCCTGATCGTCGCCCCCGAGGACGAGGCCGCCGTGACCGAGGCACTGGTCGCGCTGGGCGAGAAGCCGTTCCGCGTGGGCGAGTGCGTCGAGGGTTCCGGTAAGGTCGTGTACTCCGATGAGCGCTAACGAGCAGATGGCTGCTGCCGAGGGCCTGGGCTTTGTGCCCTACACCCGTCCGACCGGCACCGATACGGCCGAGCCGCTTAAGATTGGCGTGCTTATCAGCGGCTCGGGTACCAACCTGCAGGCGCTGATCGACCTAATCGCCGCCGGCAAGCTCAACGCCTCGATTGAGCTCGTGGTGTCGAGCCGTCCTTCGGCCAAGGGCCTACAGCGCGCCGAGCGTGCGGGCATCCAGACGCTCACGCTGTCCAAAGATGTCTATGCCGACCCCATCGCCGCCGACGAGATCATCGCGCATGAGCTGCTCGAGCGCGGCTGCGAGTACGTGGTCATGGCCGGTTACATGCGCATGGTGCACACGCCGCTGCTGACGGCGTTCCCCAACCGCGTGGTCAACCTGCATCCGGCGCTGCTGCCGAGCTTTACCGGTGCCCATGCGATTGACGATGCCTTTGCGCGCGGCGTCAAGGTGACCGGCGTGACCGTGCACTTTGCCAACGAGATTTACGACAACGGCCCTATCATCGCCCAGCGTGCGCTGGCTGTCGAGGAAGGCTGGGATGTCGACATGCTCGAGGAGCACATCCATGCGATCGAGCATGTGCTGTATCCCGAGGTCGTGCAGATGCTCGCCGACGGTCGCGTCCACGTGCTGGAGAGCGGCAAGGTTGCTATCGACCCGGCGCGCTAGCGCGTGTAAACAGGTCACCTAGGTTTCTTTGTGACATAAGCAATCGAAATAGCCGCTTGGGGCATATGGAACCACATGTGCCCCAAGCGGCTTTTACCATCTCTTCGATTTCGGGCTCCTGATAACGTGACAGGTGGGACCGAAAAAAAAGGGGGGGGGTGGTTGGCTGCGCGCATGATATGGATATCAGCGGCGATTTCTCCATCTCGGTAAATAAAGATGGCTTCAAGTTCAGTATCGGTTCGAACTTCGAGGTAGCAACCCTGTTCAACGATTTTCTTGCACTGACAACCATGTCATGAGCAAGGATAACTAGCCGGTATAGAGTCGCTTGAGCGGGTATGTGTCTGTTCAAGTGACCCATCGATTTGTTTAAGAAATAGTTAAACTACGAAACAAACGGCACGTGGGTAACTCACGACTCAGCGAGAGTAAAAGGAATAGGAGAAGAAGGTTCATGTTTTGCCCCAAATGTGGCAGCAAGATTGGTGATGATGCGCGGTTCTGTACCGAATGCGGTCTGCCCTTGGGCGGGCTCTCGGGCAAGACTGCGGCCGAGGAGGGGCCCAAGGCCGAGCCGTCGGAGCGAGAATCATCGTCCGCTGAAGTCATAATGGAACCCACAGATACCGAAACGGACTCTGCGATAGGATCCGCGAATGCCGAGTCCACAGCAGAACCGAGCCCCGAGCCGGTCTCGAAGACCGCGAATAGCGGTCACTCCCAGATGTACAACTTCTTTATGCAACGCTGTCAGGTCGGTAACCGCCTAGTGCCGCAGTTTGCTATCATGATCGCCGCATTTATCGCCGCTGCAGGCATCGCTTACGCTGCTTTCATGCTCTACAAGAACGTCATCGAGCCCAATCTCCAGCAGCAATCCGTGCAACAGGAGCAAGCGACCGAAAGGCCCAAGAAGGACGAGAGAGCGGTCGAAGAAGTTGTCTATACGTTGGAGGCAAAGTCATTGACGGTGTCTGCTCCGGTCGACCCTATGCTCGAACAGGGCGAGCGGAGGGACATGGAATGGTCCTATCCGCAACTTAAGAGCTCCACCAAAGACGACGTTGCAGACAAAATTAACAAGGCGATTCTCGAGCCCCTTCAAATTGATGCGGAGCGAACGAATCGAGCATCAGATAATGAGCAATCAAATGCTGAGTTGTACCCCGACGGCGAATTTCCCTGCATATCGAGAAACGTGACGGTTACGTACATGGATGAGAACTATTTTTGTATCCGTGACGAGCGCTATTCGACGGGATGGGGTCCGCATGGCGACACGTTTGTGACTGGTGTTATTTTTGATTTGCATACGGGTGATACTGTTAGTCCTCAGGACATGTTTGGCATTGATACCGAGGATCTTGCCAGTTCCATGAGTTCGGCAGTTTGGCCGTATCTTACGGAAATAGGCAGAGACAGAGAGTATCCGTCTGACTACAACTCTATGCTCATGCGGAGCAATTCTTCAGACTATTCAATCAAGGGTTCAACATGCTTGTATGTGACATCCAGGGGGCTGGTGTATCGCACCGAAGACTATGAGCTCGGTACTTTTGCGGACGGCAATTGCGAGATTTTGGTTGCGTCCTGGGATGATGAGTCTCAAGTTGGGTCCGAAGTAACCCCTGATGAGGTCAAGGACGGTACAACGGTGAAAGTCGATAAGGAGGACTAACATGTTCTGTCCCAACTGTGGATTTGAGCTTGATGGCGATTTACGATACTGCACCGAGTGTGGCTATGCACTCGAAGATGCAAAGGCGGTGCTGAACTCTGCCAGCAACGAAGTGGCAGAAGAGTCTTCCGTTATCAATGAGGCTGCGGAAGAGATTTTCGCTAGTGACGAAACGGAGAAGGAGCCTTCCGCCGGTGCCGAGGCGGGGGAGGAAAAGTCGCCCGTGGAGAGCGAGCCCGTAGCGGACGAAGAAGACGACCAGCCCAAAGACGACGTGTCGTCCGGTGCAACGCCTTCGATTCCTGCCGTGCGCGCCGACCGGCCAAAACCGAGCAATCCGGTCGCCAAGCCCGTCGCGGCGCCAGCCCCTGTTCCTGCGGTGAATGCATCCGCACGGAAAAAGGAGCCCAAGGCGCTCTATATCGTTGGTATCGTCGTTGGTCTGGCGGTCGTTGCCATCTTTAGCTACCTGCTGTTCTTTGGCAAGTCCGGCGGCGACGTTGCCCATTACGGCCAGGACAAGGCCATCGTGGTGGTCCAAGAATCCAAGATCACCCCGACCGACGCAAAGGGCGAGAAGCTCAAGAGGTACTCGGTGACCCTGAACGGCGATAACGGCTACAGCACCAACGCTGAGGTTAAGGGTGACGAGGGCTTCACGGTAAGCCAGTTTTCCGATGTCAAACCGGGAAAATACACCCTTACCGTTAAGGACTCCAAGTCAAAAGTCGAGTGGAGCATTCCTGTCAAAGTCGTCGATAACTCTAAATCCGCTGATGCCGAAAAAGAGGTTTCCCTCGAGGTGCCTAAGGCCAACGAGGCCGATACAAAGACAGACGAAGGCGACAAGAAGGATGGAGGCACCGCTGCGGACAATACCGCTGCGTATGCCGCTTACAAGCAAAAGTGCCAGGAATACCTCGCGTGCTATGGAGAGCCACAAATTGTTGAGGTGACTGATTCTGTCTATGCGATGCGAGGGCTTTGTCTTGTCGACCTCGTTGATTTTGATCAGGATGGCCAGCCTGAGTTCTTGACCGTTTTGAACGGTATGAGCGATGACGAATTAAAGAGTGCTTGGAATGGAGATACAGAGGGACTTCAGAAGTCCTACACCGTAGAGGTTTGGTCGGCAGTTGATGGTGGCGTCAAGAGACTTTACAGTCAAAATTGGCTTGATAACAGCAACGGAGGAACGATGTTTCTTCCACTGATTAAAGCGGATGGCGGCAGCATCCTCGTAAGTCAAAGAACATATGAGATGAGCAATGCGATTACGGCATTGCTTGCTGGCAGGCAGGCTTTGGCCGGGGACAATACTTCGGTATATGGCAAGAAAGGCGATGTTTTTTCGCTTGTAGGCAACTACGAGTCCTGGGGAGTTGCGCCGAGCGAGGGCAATGGCTACGAAGGCTATTATGCGTCGGAGGGCAAGGAAATTTCCGAGACGGACTATAATGCCCTATATCAGCAATTTGGCTATGGGCACAATTACCGGACATACTACTTCCTTGATTTCTCGACCTCAGGTTTCGACTCTATTTCGGGGGAATCCCACGTCGATCCCAATCAAGTTGCGGAAGTCACCAAAGATACGCTCAAAAAGGTGGGAATCGAATAAAAACTGAAAGGGGCTTGGAAAACTGTTTCCAAGCCCCTTTCTTATAGTAGTCGCTCGAGCCCAACAAGCCTCACGCTGCCTGTTTGAGCCGCTCTATTTTGACACGCTTTGGTAAATCCACTCTTGCTAAACAAGTAGTACTGTTTGATCGGCCGGCCCAGCAGCGCCCCGCGCCGCTCGAGTGTTTCAAGAACGTCAGTATCTACAGGCTCGTTTCTCCATTTGCACTCGCCAACGATGAGCTCCCCATCGGCGTCCTCAAGCACAACGTCAATCTCTTCTTGCCGGCGCGTGTTCGGGTTCGTGCCCCACCAAGAGCCGATTGCCTTGGGCAGCACATCCAGCTCGCTCTCAACAACTTGCCGCATCAACCACTGACGGCACACTTCTTCAAATGAGGGACCCACAAAGGTGGACAAATCATGCTTGGCGATACGCGCGGCCACAGCGGCTCCGAGCCCCTCCTCAATTGTTCCCGCGTACTGTGGAACAAACCGATACCAAAACCTAAACAAGTTGTCGCAGATCCGATAGATTACTTGACGTTTTGTTGCATTTACAACAGGCGTGACGCGCTCAACGATTCGCAGCTCGATCAATGCGTCGAGCAGTCGCGCGACCTGTGGCGTTGCGAGGTGGGTAACATCGGCAATCTCTTTGGAGCGTACATAGCCGTTGGCAATGGCGGTTATGACGGCATTGTAGATAGCTGGGCTGCGGACCTCTTGCAGCAGATAGTTCTGGGGTTCGGCATACAAAAACGAATCTTGACGCAATAGCGCATGTTCAAGGTTCCATTGAGTGGAACGCGTGCCATCGAGCTGCGATAGATAGAGCGGCATCCCGCCAACAACGGAATACAGCTCGATGACCCGTTCGATGGGTGCATCGGGAAGCATGAGCGCCGCGTCAAAGATGGTGAAGGGGTCAATGCGCAGCTGCATGGTGCGGCGCCCATAAAGAGGGCTTTGGTGTCCTAGTACCTGGTGTTCCATAAAGCTCATGGACGATCCGCAGAGTACGAGGAACAGCTTGCTCGTGTCTTTATGTCGATCGATAAGTGTTTGCAGGCACGACGAGACGCCCGGGTCGCTTTCGGCGAGGTAGGGATACTCGTCAATAATCAGAACGATTCGCTCTGTCTTGGCGTGTTCGAAGACGGATTCGAGTGCAACCTGGATAGAGGGGAACGCTGCTCTTGCGGCGCTATTGCCAAGTATCTCGCGGCTGAGCAGCGCGAGGTTTTCGCTTGCAACGGTTTGCTGCCCGGTAAAGAAGATCACATGGGGTTTGCCCTGTGTAAAGACGCGAAGCAGGCTGGTTTTACCCACGCGACGCCTTCCATAGACTACGGCAAACTGAAAGGAACCCTTTTGATAGGCGGTTTCCAGGGATTCAAGCTCTTCCCGACGTCCAACAAACATGATGTGCCTCGCTCATATACGTATTACTAACATATATATTACTAACACTTATATGAGCAACTTTTCACCCGTCAATCGGATGGCAAAGAAATGACAGCGTTTCTACTTAACGTGGCGCTTGAGTCTGGCATAGTCCTGAACCTGCTTTTTGCGCTTGGCGTTGAGGAGGTTGTTGAGGTCGAGCTTCTCGGCGGTGCAGCGTTTGAGTAGCTCGGAGCTGTCAAAGCCGTTTGACTCAATGTCTTCATCCAGATCGTGCTTGAGCTTGGTCCATTTGTTGAGCTGCGAGCGCACGTAGGCCGCGGGACGTTCTATTTCGTTGGCGATGTCGCGGACGCCGGCGCCCGTTCCAAACAACTCGCGTATCTTTGCCGTCTCCTTGCGCGTGCGCTCGTTTTTGGCATCGGTCTTGCATCGATCGCTGCAATAGTGCCGTTTGACGCCACGATGCCCGGCAAGTGAGTAGGCGCGTCCGCACTGCTCGCAATAGCCAATTTTGACGGTGCTCAGCTTACGCGAAAAATCAAACCAGAGCCATGAGAGATAGCTGTCAAAGGAGAGGAACCCTGTGGACTCGTTGCCCTGGAACACATCCACGTGCGCGCCCGAGAGATGCGAGATCACGAGCGCCTGTACCAAAGCGGTGAGTGCATCGCGGTCATCGTTGTCAAGTTCTTCGCGGCGCTCCTGGATATCTGCTTGAGGGTCGATTACATAGAAGCTCTCCTCGCTATTGTTAACCTTGAGTCGCGCTGAAATCTCCAAGCTGGAGTCTTCGTCCATGTAGAACATCGCCTGCAAAACACTGAAGTCATTGGCGGTGAGCTCGTGTTCAAAAGAGAGCACGTTGAGTGCAACGAGGGATTCTTCCTCGTCGATCATAAACATAAAGGCGTAGAAATATCCCGCATCGGATTCGATTTTGCGCACGATAGGCAGGCTTTTGAATGAGTCGGTATAATCTCCGCCCGCCCTCAGGATAGTGGTGTAGATCTTGAAGGATGACCCGTTTGCCGCGCAGGTCACCACTGATTTCTCGATTCTTTCCAATGCAGAGACCTTTGCGATGGTGCAGCTCCCGTTGAGGTATTCCTGGATGCGCATGGCAATAAGTGCTGCCATCGCGGCATTGGCCCAATCGCGTACGGATTCTATTGCGTGCTTGCCAAAAAGCGGCCCGGTCTGTTCGGCGTAATCAAGTACGCTAAAGAGGCTTGCGCGGAAGGGCTGCTCTTTAACGGCGGTGGGTTCGATGCATGATGCCAGCCTGATCAGATCGGCATGGCGCTCGCTGTGTGCGGGTCCTTCGTTGCTTTTGCTGCCGGCCAGCTCGGTGGGCATGTAGAGTTCAAAGACAAGCTGGGCCTCGCCAACGGGCCTATTGGGTTCGTTCTCTATGAGGTTGACTTTCTTAAACGGAATCGAACCTTCAACGGTGCGTATTTGGGAGAACTCAAACATTGTTACCCCTGTCTCTAGCTGCAGATTTAATAGCGTAGCACGTTTAGGAAAATTACCCGGTCAAAATCTCTATATCGGATAAACGACAAACCGTATCTTGTGATCGTCAAGAAAAGGGGTAACGAGAAAGGACCCGATTATGCATTGCAAACAGTGTGGAGCAGAGATTAACGACGGCGCCAAGTTCTGCGGCGTGTGCGGAACGCCTACGGTCGCGGCTGCGGCCAGCACAGCGGGAGATGCGATTTACGTCGAGGCCCGGCCAATTGAGAGCCAGTCTGTCGAGGCTCAGTTTCAAGCGGCGGAGGATGCAGAGGCCGCTGCTTGCCTGCAAGATTCACTTCGCGAGTCCATCGGGTCCCTTGCGCGAGCGTCGGTGATTTCGTTGCTCTATGTGCTCTTTTTCAATTACGTGCTGGGAGGTGGCTCGCTGGGGCTCGACTATATGATTCCGCTGGCGCTGCTTCTGATTGGTCCCTGGAAGGTGATTATCTCGCTGTACCGCAGCGGTGTAAGGCTTCCCTTTGTCTATGGTGGCGGCATTATCGGTATCACGATTATGCTAATCGAGCTTGTGGTTCTCGTGGGCCTTCCTGTCGTGGTTCTGATGCTTTTTTACTGGTTGGGCAGCGTGATTCACGGAGCGGTTCCGGTTGTTCCCGAATTAGCACCGATGACGATGGTGGCACTTTGGCCTATCGTCTCGGTTGCCAACATCATCTTCAAGGCAATCAAGCTGCACATGGCTCGCGCCTAGCAAGTAGCCCGTCGCATGCCTTCCGCGTGGGGTCAGGCGAATTTGAAAGGTGAAGGAAAAAGGTTTACAGTCGAGCAAATTGTTCCTGGGCCTTTTCTGTTTGCAGGCTGCGGGCTATCGTTTCGATATGCTGAAGTTCTAGGGGGATTTATGTACTGCGCAAGCTGCGGGGCAAAGATCAAAGACGGGGCGCGATTCTGTTCCGCATGCGGAAAACCGTTGGATGTGGATGATGCGCCGGCGAATGCTCAGCAGCCGCTTCCTTCAGGTACACCAAAGGCGTCTGCTGATAGAAAAGCGACAAGCGATCCTGCTGCATCTCGCATAGAGAGCGCTTCTCCGGCGCCCTCTGATCATATGTCCTTTGCGGCCTTTATGATGCAGCGTCGGCAGATCGGCCGTTTTGCTGTGCCTACGTTTGTCACCATTCTTGCAGCAATCATCTTTACCGCTGGTGTCGCTTACGCCCTGGTCAAAGCTTACGAAGCCTTTGTGCTGCCTCAAACGCAGCAGCAGGAGCAGCCGGCTGCAGTCGAGAAGAAGTCGTCTAAAAAGAAGGTCGCGGCAACAAACAAGAAAGCACGCAGGGCTTACGAGGGCGTGGTTGCGCGTTACGAGGACTTTGCGAGCTATTGCGAGCGGAAGGGGGCTGGTGCTGCCAGCTACGACGACTGGGCCCAGGGACGCGGTGATGATTCTGGACTGGGGCAGATATTCGTTTATAACAACCAGACTGCCCCCGGCTTTTTAAGCTACTACTATGCTTTCGATGATTTGAATGGCGACGGAATTGACGAGCTGCTTGTTGGGTCTGTCGATGCGCAGAACGATATTTCGGCGATTGTGGGTGCCTACTGCTTTGTTGATGGAGCGGCCGTTTCGGTTATGCCTTCGTCAGAGATGGTAGAAGGCTCCAGCAATATGACAAATCAGTATGACGGTTTTATTGCTCAGGGTGAGAGCCAAGACATTACTGTCTGTAAGGACGGCATCGTTAAATTTACTTGTAGTCAGGATTGTAGCCAGGCAGATTTCTATATTTCGCTTACTGCAAAGGGTCCTGAGGTCGTAGACGCGGCGCAAATTCAAAATAAGGAATTCGATAGGCAGAATGGCGTCTACTTGGTGAGGACCGTTGAGGATGCTGGCAAACCGCAGGAGGCGATGGTCCAGGGGCGTGAGGAAGCGTGCAAAATTCTTGACGAGCTCGCCGGGAAGTATCCGGAGGCCGACATTGAAATGCCGTCCGCAAGCAGCGATATGTGGAAGGCATTCAAAGGGGCGGAGCCTTCGGAGAGCTCTTTGAAGGACGGTTCTGGCACTGCGGACGATCGATCTGGCGCATCTCAAGCACCATCTGAAGCGGCATCCGATAGCAGCGACGATGGGGAGGCCGCTGCGCGCGGCGATGGCGTGATCGCCGACATGGATGCGTTCATTGCAAACGCCAAGCGCGAGTTGATTGTGCCAGATGACGCCTCTATTACGTTCAAGGTCGCTGATAAGCCAAACTATTGGGAGGGGGCGGCAACGTACGTTTGGTACGTCGAGTTTTATAAAGACGGAAAGGTCGTAGCGTCTGCGGAATGCGGCTCTGAAGGGTACCCATGTCGGTCGATTATGGCCTATCACGAGAGCCGGTAACTTTAACCGAGCCGTTTTGGCATTACAGCGCGCGCAGCTCTTATACCTTTCCCCTTGTTCCATCCGACGAGTTTAGTTACGGCTAAAACGGCCGTTACGAAGAGCTGACCGAGAGGCTGAAGGCACTCGCCCGCTAAGCGGGTATGCCCCAAAAGGGTATCTGGGGTTCGAACCCTCCCGGTTCTTCGTCAGTTGACCAAAGGTGCGACATTATTACCGCTCATCGGGGGTGGCTAAATGAGATGACTTGAGGGCTATAATTAGCCAAGCTAAGTTGGGGACAGATTGAGGCGCGCAGGCTTTCGATGCGCCTGTCGACTCGGCAGTTCGCAATTTATTAGACACGCGGAACGCGTGGTTTGGGATTAACGAAAGGAATCAGCATGTCACTGTTCCATAGCGATAACGAAAAGGAAGAAAAGCACAGCGGAATTCTCGGTGCCTTTTCTGTCGACAATATCAAATGGGAGCCTGGCAACGACGAAGATGCCTCGCTTGTCTCATTCCGCTATCCCTACGAGGATTTTCCCAACGGGTCCTATCTTCAGGTTGCGCAATCGCAGATTGCCGTTTTTACCAACAATATGGGGGCGGGCAGTTCTACTGACGCTACGGGTGCCGGCGATTCTCAGGTAAGCGTGTTTGTCGGTCCGTGCAAGATCAAGCTCGACACGGGAGACAGCCGATTCGCCCCGTTCCGCAATGCCGCCCATTCGCTTACCGGCGGTAGCTCGGCGTTCCATTCCGTTGTGTACTTTATCAATACTAACTACATGAACGAGCTGCGCTGGGGCACGACCGAGCCCATCATCGTCCAAGACCCTGAGGAAGACGTCAACGTTCATGTTCGCGCCTTCGGTTTGTTTGGCGCACATATCGAGCAGAATGACTCGAGCCTGGTTCCCATTCAGGTGAGGAAGTTCCTCGTTAAGGTCGTGGGCACGCGAGATCGCTATACGCGAGAAGAACTTACTTCCTTTATGCGGGCAAAAATCCTTGAGTATGTTCCTGACCTGCTTGCCAAGGCGATTGTTGACCAGGAGGTTTCCGTTCTAAAAATCGCGACGCATCTGAGCGACTTCTCGTCTCAGATGCAGGGCAAGCTCGTTAACTATTTCGATGAGTTTGGTCTCACACTCGATAACTTCTCGTTCAACAGCATCAAGCCCTTCGAAGAGGACCTTGCCGCCATCAACGAGATGAAGATCCAGCGTAAGCGGAGCATTCTCGAGGCACAGGGTAACGCTGCCCAGATGGACATCGAGTCCGAGGCACTTGCCAGGAAGCGTGCGCGCGAAGGCTACAACTATCAGCAGGAGCGCGGCATGGACGTAATGGAGAGTGCTGCGGGCAATGAGGGGAGTGCCGCATCGGGCCTCATGGGAGCCGGTATGGGACTCGGCATGGGCGTTGGCATGGGCGGTGCATTTGGAGCCGGCTTCTCCAACTTGGCCAACCAGACCATGGGCGCTGTTGCTCCCATGGTTGGAACGGCTTCCGCGTCCGCAGGTATGCAAAACGGTCCCGTATGTCCCAGTTGCGGAAACGTTAATCCGATGGGTGCTAAGTTCTGCCTGGAATGCGGACAAAAGCTCGAGCAGGGTGTTGCGTGTTTGGCGTGTGGGCATCTTAACCCGGTCGGTGCCAAGTTCTGCCTTGAGTGCGGGAACCGGTTGACCTCGCCAAGGTGCCCGAGCTGCGGAGCCGAGTTGCCCGAAGGGACCAAATTCTGCCCCGATTGTGGAACTAAGATCCAATAAGGAGAAACAAAGATGAACGGTTCTGTTAAACGTGTCATTTTAGGCGAGGCAATCGTCTTGGTGGCGTGGCTTGTAATCATGTTTGTCTGCCATAACGCGCTGATGAACCCTATCGTCTTTGCTATGTCGCTTGGCTTTGGGGTTTTGGCTTTTGCGGTGGCTTCGATTTCGGCTACCATGTCCGATAAGCAGTCCACGGTCAAAAGTACGACCGAAATCCATTATTTGCCGATTGCATTCAGCTGCGCCTATTTTGTTGTTGCCCTTCTTGCCAATACGTACTTTGCGTTTGTGGCGTATGGGTGGGGCGGCAGCACGATCCCGGTTGTCGCAAACGTTGCTCTTCTCGTTGTGCTTGTCCTTGTGCAGATGGGTCTTGGCTCCTATGCCCGCCGGGCAGACCAAAAGGTTGCCGCCGTCGCCGCAAAGACGGTTCAAACGGCGCAGTTCGGATTGTATGTGGGGCAGCTTCTTGCCGTAGCGGAGGACGCTCAGGTTAAAGCCGAACTCAAAGCGCTCAAGGATGACATCTCCTTTAGTTCCAACATGTCGCAGCCCCATGTTCAAGAGATCGAGCGACAGTTCTCCGCCGCGCTTGAGGCGGTCTCGAATTCCATGAGTGCCGATGAGCCGGCAGATGTTACGGTTGGCCTTGTCCATGATGCGCGCAATATCTGGAAAAAGCGCAATGCGGCGCTGACCGCTGTCAAATAAGGGCTCGTGCTGCTTTTTGCCAGGGCACTTTGATGGTTGAAGTGGGGGAAGCTATTGGAAATCAACGGAATAACTTGCGAGGGCTGCGGCAGCACCGATGTCGAATTTGACCCCGCAACTCGAAAGGTTCATTGCAACCAGTGCGGTCGCGAGATGTACTATTCGCGGGCGCGTCTGGGGGCCACGGGCAAAATCGCGTTTGCCAAGGACAATGCCATCAAGTTTTTTAAGGGCGGCAACTTCCCGGAGGCCCGCAAATTTGCCGCAGACGTGCTCAATATGATGCAAGACAACGCGGCGGCACAGTTTATGGTTGCGTACTGCGATGAGTTTTGCGAAGGTCTTTCGGGTTCGATGACGGTTTTCTTTAAAAGGGCCGAAGATATCCCTCTCGAATATGACGAAGTGCGTGACTTGATCGACTTGTTTGAGTCGACGCTCTACAACATGCGTGACTTTGAGATTCAGATGGTATCGCTCGTGGTCGCCAATATGCAGAGCATGGAGGATCGGTCTCGACTTGAGAACTTTATCGATGCTGTGTGCCCGTTCTGCATAGCACGGTATGCTTCGGAAGACTTTATGACTGCAGAGCGGGAGAGTTTCTATCAAGATATTGCCGCCAACTGCAATATACCCAAAACGTGTCTAGCACTACTCAAGGGCATTAGAGAGAACCCCGGGTCCCCCTATAAAACTGGTTCGTTTGCGTTACGAAGAAGGACTTCGTACTTTTTCGAACACTATGTGGAGCCAGTCGGGCGCATCGTCAATTCGATGAAGGCAAGCCAATACAAGCAGAAGTTTCTTGTGGCCTATCAGCAGGTGTCCGAGCAATACCGAAGCATGGCCTCTCAATAAAGCAGATGGCGGGCGCTTGCTCGCTTAAAGCTATTGGATGATCTAAACGGTACAAACTGAAAGGTGGTACAGATGAGTGATTCGGGATTAGATACTGCCCTTATCGAGCGCAGGATCGCCGCTATTGGAACTAAAGTTGACCAGATGACCACGAAGGTCGATAAGGTCGAATCCCAAATGGAGGAAGTGCGGAAGGACCTTAAAAAGCTCCGAAAGGACTTTCTCGAGATGATGCTCGAGCAGCGTCGTACCGCCGCACTTGAGCAGGCGACTACGGAGCTCGTGAGCGTCCGGCAGGAGATGGACAAGAAGTTCGGCAACTACTCGGTGGTTCGAAACACCATGGTCGGTATTCTCCAGGCAACCGATGCAGCGCTCGTGCGCAAGGCGACGATTTCGACGGTCTCCGAGGAGTTAATGATCTCTACCCCGGACTACTGGCTGGCACCTGTCCTGGTTGCCCTTGCGGCATGGATCAACAACAACCGAGATCTTGCAGAGCGCGCAATACGCGAGGCTGTCAAACGTGACAACGAGCACACGTCGCTTGCGATGGCTCTGATCTGCAGACGTAATAACCGCACGGCTACGTGCTACGAATGGCTAGCGCGCTACTTCTCGACGCAAAACGCCGCCCGCATCGATGCCGATGCGATGGTCTACATCGATGCCTATATCAACGGCATCTTCGGAACCGACGAAAAGCACCTGTGCGACGACTATATGGCGGGTTGGATCGAGCAGATCAGAAATCAGAGCCCTGAGTTCGAGAATGAGCAGTCAGAGTCATGGGCGGAGTACTTTACCGGCTACGAGGAGGATATGAGCTCGAGATATCCGGCGCTCAAGGTGGTGGTCAAGGAGTTTGACTACATCAATAAGTATCTCGGTAAAGTCGAGGCAATCGAGAGCATCTCCAATGACTTCGCCGACCTCAGAGCTTCTGATGTTGACGAGAGGACGCTTGCCGAGCAGGTTGACAGGCATTTGATGGAGCTCGTTAACTCCGATGACTCCAAGGAGCGAAATTTGCGCCGCCAGGAGGAGTATCTTCTTGCGGTCAAGGCATTTGGCGGAGACGTGGAGCGCGCCCGAGAGCTCGTCAATCGTCGCCGCGATGAGAAGCGTCAGCAGACGATGAACATCATCGACCAGATGACACGCTCGATGCGCGACCAGAGTGCGTCTGTGGATGTGCATAAGAAGAAGACTGCAATTCAGTTTTTGGGTTCCTATATCAACGGTGGTTTCAACCGGTATCGCAAGAGCGATATCCCCGAATTTCCGCAGGCGATCACCCTTGACTTCGACGGATGGACAAGCAGGGCGGTTACCGGCGATGAGGGCAATGCGCTGCGCGGCGATTATGTTCGCTATGTCGGTGAAGAGAAGAAAAAGGAGCTCGCTGAGCTTGATGTCAGGGTTGCGAAGGGCAACAAGAGCTACAAGATAGCGGCCGTTGTCCTCGCTGTTTTGGGAGTAGCTTTCTTTGCGTTTGTAAACCAGGTTATTGGCATTCTGCTACTTGCGGGGGCTGGCTATTGTCTAGTAAAGACGAGCCTCTCGGGCAAGCAGCGCACTGCGGAGGCAGAAGAGATTGAGGCCAAATACTCCAAACGCATCCAGGAAGGCTGTTCCGAGATCGATCTGGCGCTTAATCAGTGGAAGAGCGCGAAGGAAGCGGCGGCCGAGCGCAGCGACCTGCTTAAGCTCGATAAGGTTGCCTAGCCGATAGGATTGACTCGATAACCATGAATGGAGTGAAATAGATGACTGATGATGTGACTGATTTCGACCATAACGATGCTGCGATGCAGGACTTCGATGCATTGAGCGAGCTCGATAGTCTGTTTGAAGAGGACGAGCGACTGAAGCAAGCTGAGAACAATGTTTTGACTCAAAATCTCTCAGGCTTTGCAAACTGCTTTCCCGATTGGGATTTGCATCCGCCGGTAGCGTAGAAAAGCGCTTGAAACACAAGTTGCGATCATTTGGAAACATCGATGTTTCTGCGGGCTAGAAGCCATGGGGCTTTTGGCCCGCTGTCTTTCATATGCTGGTCGGCGGCATAGGGCATCAACCGTATTCTAGGTTCTTGGACGCCAAGCCGACTCGCTTCGGATCGGGCGCTACACCAATTTTCTCGACACTACCAATCTGACAGGGCCTCGTCCGTGCTCGGTCGGGGCCCTTTTGTGTGGCCTAACAGGTTTGCTATACTGCTAGCACGTAGAAAGGAGCCGCTATGGGAACGGCGATGGTGCAGCTCAACACACGAATCGATCCTATGCTCAAGGCTGGTGGCGATGCGGTCCTGACTCGCAATGGATTGGGGCCGAGTGATGCCATACGCGCGCTTTGGGCCTATCTTGTCGAGCATCAAGCGTTGCCGGGATTTATGGTGGCGGATAAGCGTGAGGTGTCCCGCGCGAAGAGCCTTGCCGAGCAGGGGTGTGGGCTAGCTTTTTCCTCGTTGGGGCTAAGCGCTTCGGATTTTGCGCCAGCTGAATCGTCTGCGGAAGACTGGGATGCCGTACGCGATGATATGTATGACGCGATGATTGCCGACATGGAGGCGAATTGGCGATGATCGAGGCAAAGCGCCTGCTTGTGGATACGAATGTGTGGCTTGATTATTACCTGCAAGAGGGGGCATTCGACGAAGCGAAGCACCTGGTGGAGCTTGCCGAGGCAGGAAAGATCGACCTTCTGTATACGCCAACGACGGCAAAGGACGTGTTCTATATTTTGCCTCGGCGACTAGCCCGGCGGAATGCGAACGGAGTAAAAGTGTCGTTTGCTCCGGCATCATGGGCCTGTATCGAGCATATGATGCAGGTGGCAACCGCTTCTCCGCTTTCGTTGGCGGAGTGTGAGATGGCACGAATGCTTGGCAAGCGCATGCCGGATCTTGAGGACAACCTCACCATCGCTTCGGGCGACACAGCGGATGTCGACTACGTAGTCACGAGTGATCGACGCATGTTGGAGGCGATGCCCGAGGTTTGCTTGACACCCGCGCGTGCACTCGAGCTCATTGGGATACTCGACTAACCTTGCATACCTCGTTTCGCTATCATATTGAGCATTGTGGCCCTCATGCAACTTTGGAGGACGATATGGCGGATAACGAAGCACTGTTTACGCCTGAGCTGGTGTTTTTTGATTGGGAGTGCGCGACGCCGGATGAGGTGTTCGCACGGCTCGAGGACGAGCTTGCACCTCGCGGCTACATTGCGCCCGGTTGGCTCGATGCCGTCCGCACGCGCGAGGATGCCTATCCCACGGGTCTTGCCATGCCGGCGGCCAACATCGCCATCCCGCATACCGATCCGGGGTTTGTGGCTAAGCCCTATATCGCGGTGGTGAAGCCCGCCGCACCTGTGACGTTCAACGCGATGGCGGGCATGGGCGCCCCGGTGCCGGCGCAGATCGTCATCAATCTGGGCATTGCCGAGCCGGGCGGCCAGGTCGAGGCCCTGCAAGCGCTTATGAATATCTTTATGGATGCCGACGCTGCAGCCGATGTGCTTGGCCAGACCACGCCCCAAGGCATGGTCGACGCCATCCGCCGCCACTTTTAGGGTGGCAGTGGGGGACGTTCCCTTTGCACCAAAATGGTGCAGATTAACCTGTCCTCCATGCACCAGGTGTGTCGCGGGGGCCGCGTTGTGACACAATGGCGTTTGTTCGATTCGTGATGCGAAAGGCCAAACATGGCAAACAAGAAAAAGAACCCCGAGGTCGCGCCGACGTCCGAGCAACGGTCCCGCGCCGCCTCCAGCTCTCGCAAGAAGCAGCGCAAGACCTATGTGTCCAAGACCGTCAAGATTGTCCTGGTGGTCATCGGCGTGCTGGCGATGCTGCTCTCCGTCTCGGCCATGGCGTGCTCCGGCCTGATGTCGCAGACCGAAAGCGCCAGCTCGGGCTATAAGCTCACTGGTGGCGTGGCTGCTACTATCAACGGCACCAACCTCACCGAGGACACCGTGACCAAGCAGATTATGAGCATGCGCACGTCCTATGGCTACACCAAGGACAAGGACTGGGCGCAGTACCTGGTCGACAACGACCTCACGCCCAAGAAGTACCGCAAGCAGCTTATCGACTCCTATGCGCAGCAGATTCTGCTTCAGCAGGCGCAGAAGGAAAACGGCGTGACGGTGTCGGACAAGGAGGTCGAGAAGGCTTGGAAGGACGCGTGCAAGAGCGCGGGCGGCGCCAAGACCTTTAAGAAGACGCTTAAGACTTACGGCTACACCGAGGACACCTACAAGGATTCGCTCAAGGAGAGCCTGGCGCAGCAGAAGCTCAAGGATGCCGTGGCACCCACCAGCAAGCCCAAGGACAGCGAGATTGTCGATTACATCAATGAGAACCTGTCCAACTACAACGATGCCCGCCGTTCGTCGAATATCCTGATCAAGGTCGATTCCGACGCATCTGACGAGGACAAGGCCGCCGCCAAGGCCAAGGCGCAGGAGTGCTTGGACAAGATTAACTCCGGCGAGCTGAGCTTTGAGGACGCCGTAAAGCAGTATTCCGACGATACCGGCTCCAAGGAGAAGAAGGGCGATGTGGGCTGGGACAAGCTCACCACCTTCGTCGACAGCTATCAGGCGGCGCTCGAAGGCCTTAACAAGGGCGACGTGAGCGACGTCGTCGAGTCGACCTATGGCTACCATGTCATCAAGTGTACCGACTACTTCCATGTCGATGGCCAGGTCGATGACATTAAGCAGGTGCCCAAGGACATCAAGAAGTATGTCTCCAACGTGGTGAAGACGCAGGCGGCCAGCACGGCATATAGCGAGTGGCTGGAGCAGTACAAGAAGGACGCCGACATCACCGTTAACCCCATGCCCAAGGATGTGCCGTACAACGTCAGCCTGAAGGGCGTCACCAAGAGTTCGACCGACGATTCGTCGACGACTAAGTAATCATGGGGCGGTGCCCGCGTGAGTGCCGCCCACGCTATTGAGGAGGATATGCAGATGACCAACGAAGAGCTGCAGAAGGAAATGATTGCGGCCATGAAGGCCAAGGACAAGGTTCGCCTGTCTATCATTCGCCAGGTTAAGGCCGAGGTGAAGAACATCGAGGTCAACGAGCGTCGTGATGTGACCGAGGAAGACGTCAACAGCATGATCAAGCGCCTGATTAAGCAGACGAGCGAGACGCTGGAGATGTCCATCAAGGCCGGCACCGACCAAGAGCGTACCGACAACCTGACCGAGCAGGTCAAGATCCTGGAGAGCCTGCTGCCCGCGCAGGTTTCGGGCGAGGAGCTCGAGGCGCTGATCGAGCAGGTTATCGCCGAGCTGGGCGCCACGTCCAAGAAGCAGATGGGCCAGGTCATGGGCGCGCTCGGCAAGGCCACCGGCGGCAACTTCGATAAGCCGGCCGCAGCCAAGATCGTCGGCGCAAAGCTTGCGTAAGAGCCGATCGACACATAGCTGATAGAGAGGGGCGCCGGCCACGTGGTCGGCGCCCCTTTTTTGATGGCAGCTGAAGGGCACTCATTTAAGTCTGTCCCCAATGAGTGCCTAATGAGTGGGCGGAAGGTTGCGGGTTCTTTACGGGGATGTAGTGTGGGCTGCGGGAACGTGGTTCTTTCCGTACAATAGTTCAACTCGTGTAAACGCAGGGAAGGGACATTCATGGCAGACATGATCGAGATCAAGCATCTCAACAAGTACTTTGGCGACCTGCATGTGCTCAAAGATATCAACCTTACCGTCAAGCGCGGCGAGAAGCTCGTAATGATCGGGCCTTCCGGCTCGGGCAAGTCGACGCTCATCCGTTGCGTCGATTATCTGGAGGAGCCTACGTCGGGCGAGGTCCTCATCGACGGTACGCCGCTCACCAAAAAGAATCACCTGGAGATGGCCCGCAAGTATAGTTCCATGGTGTTTCAGCAGTTCAACCTGTATCCCAACATGACGGTGCTCGGCAACCTGACGCTCGCGCCCATCAAGCTGCAAAAGAAGAGCAAGGAGGAGGCGACCGAGATCGCCATCGCCGCGCTCAAGCGCGTTGGCATGGCGCATAAGGCCGGCGAGTATCCGCAGAACCTCTCGGGCGGTCAGCAGCAGCGCATCGCCATCGCCCGTGCCCTGTGCACCAAGCAGCCCATCATCCTGTTTGACGAGCCGACCTCGGCGCTCGACCCCGAGATGGTGCAGGAAGTCCTGGACGTTATGATTGAGCTCGCGCAGGAGGACATCACCATGATCTGCGTGACGCATGAGATGGGCTTTGCGCGCCAGGTGGCCGACCGCGTCATCTTTATGGAGGACGGCCGCATTCTGGAGGAGGGCACGCCCGAGCACTTCTTCGATAACCCCGAGAACCCGCGCTGCCGCGAGTTCCTGTCCAAGATTCTGCACTAGGCGCGGTGATGGACATGACGGATATGACGAGGGCGGCCGTGTCGCGCCGTCACTTTTTGCAGCTGGCTGGCGCCGGCATGCTTGTGCTGACGGGGACCGCGCTTACCGGTTGCGGCAACTCCACCAGCGGAGAGGGCTCCGACAAGGGGTCCAAGCTTGCGGCCATCAAGTCGCGTGGCCATCTGAACGCCGGCGTTAAGAAGGACGTTCCCGGCTACGGTTATTACGATACCGCCAAGGGCCGCTTTGAGGGCATGGAAGTCGATTTGTGCTATCAGATCGCCGCTGCCGTCTTTGGCGTGAGCTATAAGGAGGCCCGCGCCCAGGAGCTTGTCGAGTTTACCGACGTAACGCCCAAGACGCGCGGCCCGCTGATCGATAACGGCCAACTCGACGTGGTCGCGGCGACCTACACCATCACCGACGAGCGCAAGAAGAGCTGGGATTTCTCGACGCCGTACCGCACCGACTACGTGGGACTCATGGTCAAGAAGCGTTCGGGCTTTACCTCGATTGAGGACCTGGACGGCAAGGTCATCGGCGTGAGCCAAGGTGCCACCACGCAGGGCCTGATCGAGCAGATGATCAAGGACAACGGCTTTAGCTGTAAGCCCGAGTTTAGGGCCTTTAGCGGCTACCCCATCATCAAGAGTTCGCTCGACGCCGGCAATATCGACGTCTTTGCCATGGACCGCTCCACGCTGGCCGGTTACATGAACGAGACCGTTGAGCTGCTGCAGCCCGAGGTCAAGTTTGGCGAGCAGGGCTACGGCGTGGCGACCAAGAAGGGCTGCGACCTTTCGGCCGTGGTCGATCAGGTGATTTGCGATCGCCTGGCCGACGGCTGGCTCGACCAAGAGGTCAAGACCTGGGGTCTTGTATAGGCGCATCGTCCAAGGAAGGAATCAAATGCTCGAAGGATTATTTGACGCCGACCGTTGGTCGACGACATTTCAAAACATGGGGCCCTTCTGGGAGGGCTTTGGCGTGACGCTGCAGGTGGTTGTTGCCGGTCTGCTGCTGTCGCTGGTGCTGGGCACGCTGCTGGGCGTGTTCTCTACCACTCGCTCGCGCGTGCTGCGCGCCATAAGCCGCGTGTACGTGGAGTTTTACCAGAACACCCCGTTGCCCGTGCAGGTGCTCTTTATGTACATGGCTGGTCCGCAGTTTTTGCAGGCCATAACCGGTGCCGACCAGCCGGTGCGCATCGCGCCGTTTGTGCTGGGCTTCTTGGGCGTGGGCCTGTATCACGCGGCCTACATTTCGGAGGTCATCCGCACCGGTATCGAGGCGGTTCCGCGCGGTCAGATGGAGGCGGCCCAGAGCCAGGGCTTCACCCGTGCGCAGGCGTACTGGTACATCGTGCTGCCCCAGACGTTCAAGATCATCCTGCCGCCGCTGTGCAACCAGGCGCTCAACCTGGTCAAGAACACGTCGGTGCTCGCACTCGTGGCCGGCGGCGACCTTATGTACCGCTCCGACAACTTTGTGAGTCTGTACGGTTACCTGCAGGGATACATCGTCTGCTGCCTTATGTACTTCATCATCTGCTTTCCGCTCGCCATGCTGGTGCAGTGGCTCGAGCGCCGCTCCAAGGAGCGTCCGCGCGGCGTGAGCCTGGCCGAGCTGGGGCTCGACAACGTAGAGGAGGCCTAGCGCATGGAAATCTTCAACGCGACCAACCTGCTCTACATTTGGGGCGGCTTTGTTAAGACAATCGAGATCTCGGCGCTGTCGATCTTTTTCTCGCTCATCTTTGGCACGGTGCTGGCGCTCGTTAAAAGCTATGCGCCCCGTCCGTTCCGTATTTTGGTGAGCGCCTATATCGAGCTGTTCCGTTGCACGCCGAACCTGCTGTGGATTCTGTTTATCTACTTTACGGTGCAGGGTTTGGACATTGTGATTTCGACCATCGCCTTTACGTTGTTTACCAGCGCTGTTATGGCCGAGATTGTGCGCGGCGGCCTCAACTCGATTCCGCGCGGCCAGTTTGAGGCAGCGCAGAGCCAGGGTTTTGGCTTCTTTGCCACCATGCGCTACATCATTCTGCCGCAGACGTTTAAGACGATCATTCCGGCGCTGTTTAGCCAGTGCACGACTGTCATCAAGGACAGCTCGTATCTTTCGGGCATTAACGTGGCCGAGCTTATGTACACGGCAAATGTCGTGATGGCCCACGCGATCGACCTGTCGCAGGTGCTTATGCTCTACGGCCTGGTGTTTGCGATGTACTTTGTGCTCAACTTTGGTATCTCGCTGCTGGTCCGAGCGTATCAACGCCGTATTGTGGCAGCGTAGTCCTGCTTCCCCAAGCACGGCACCTTGCCCCTCAATCGTCGCTTGCGTACATTTAGTACGCGGCGCTCTTCTTTCGGGGCAATCTGCCGCACTTGGGAAACCAGGGCGGTCGTAAGTGACAAAATGAGAAACGAGGACAGCCTTTTTCTCATTTGTTAGAAAGGAATCGCGATGAGCGATCTGGAGAATAAGAAGAATCCTGTGGTCATTACCATCGCGCGCGACTTTGGCGCCGAGGGCCACGAGATTGGTCGCATGCTTGCCGACGAGTTGGGGATTCCGCTGTATGACAACGAGCTGCTGGTGCGTGCGTCGCTGCGCACGGGCGAGTCGCTCGATAAGATGGCCGCCTACGACGAGCGTCTGGCCGTGGAGAACATGGCGTTCCTGCCCGACCGCTACGATGCGCGTTCGTACTCGGATAAGTTGTTCCAAAAGATGAGTCAGGTGATTTTGGATCTGGGCGAGACCGAGAGCTGCATTATCGAAGGCCGCCTGTCCGATTACCTGCTTCGCAACAACCCCAACCACATTGCCGTGTTGGTGACCGCTCCCTTTGAGGACCGCGTCGAAATCGTGCGCAAGAAGCGCGGACTTAACAAAAAGAAGGGCGCCAAGCTGGTCAAACAGCAGCAGAAGGCGCGCGAGGCGTTCTATAAGCGCTACAGCGCCGGAAAGTGGAAGATGACGAGCGGTAAGGACATCGTCGTCAACCGCGCCAAGCTGGGCCGCGAAGGTTGCAAGGACGTCATCGCCGCAGCCTACCGCTACAAGGTGGCCCAACTCGAAGGCTAACCGACCAAAACCACCACAAGGGGGACAGGCACCTTTGTGGTGGTTTTTGTTTTAGGCCGAGGAGGGCAACCGACGCTGTTGATGGTCGTTCGCTCAAAGAACTCAAGGATGCTCAAGCAACTCAAAGATGCTCAAAAAACTCAACGATGCTCAAAATACTCAAAGATAATAGGGCATAATTGAATTACGCAAGTCCAAGGGAGGCTTTATGGCGGCAGCAACAGCGTACAGGCAGGCAAATCCATTCACGCCAATGTTCGGTCGCGTGCCAGCGTATATGGCCGGTCGTGAGCAAATCATCGATGATATGGTGTTGGCGTTTGAAAACGACAATTCCGATCCCAATCTCTGCTCGATTTTCTATGGTGCGCGCGGGACGGGCAAAACGGCACTTTTGGCATATCTGTCGTATCGCGCACAGCAAGAGGGCTGGATTACGGCGAATGTAACGGCTTCGGATGGAATGCTCGAAGACATTTTGCAGCGTCTCAACGAATCGGCTGCCTCTCTGATTGAAAAGCCCGTCTCTAAGCGCTTGACCAGCGTTGGAATTGCTCCCATAGGGAGTATGAGCTGGGAAAACGTTGACATGGAATATGGTGGTGCCAACTGGCGCACCAAGATGAACGCTCTGTTTGCTCAGCTTGAAGCGACTGATACTGGGGTGCTTATCGCCGTTGACGAGGTGGATGCATCGTTTGCACAAATGACGGAGCTCGTTACCACCTACCAGCATTTTGTGAGCGAGAATAAAAAGGTGGCTTTGCTTATGGCGGGACTGCCGTTTCGTGTGCTGGCACTGCTGACGGGAAAATCGACCTCGTTTCTGCGCCGTGCAGCCCAACATTCGCTGGGTTCAATTTCACCGACTGAGGTAAAAGAGGCGTTCCGTTTGACGATTGAAGACGGCGGCAAAACGATTTCTGACGAGGCAGTCGAGCGTGCTGCCGAGGCAATCGATGGTTTTCCATTTATGTTCCAGCTGGTGGGGTATCGGGCGTGGAACGCTTCGCGTCAAGAGCCTGAAGTTTCTATTGAAGATGTCGAACGTGGTGCAAAGCTTGCGCAAGAGGAGCTCGAATCGCGCGTTTTTGCCTCGACAGCAGCGGAACTGTCGCAGGGGGACTTGGATTTCCTTCGTGCAATGAATCCGGTGGGGACGACGACCAGGCAAGAATTGGCTGCGAGGCTTAAGAAAAGCTCTGGTTCGATTTCGACATATAAGAAACGTCTGATTGAGGCAGGAGTGATTGAAGAACCCTTGCAAGGGCGTTTTGAGTTTGCGCTGCCGGGTTTCGGTCGATATGTAGCATCGCTTTGTTAGAGGGGTGTTGCTGCGAGGAGCCGCTGCCATAGAAAACCACCACAAAGGGGACAGGCACCTTTGTGGTGGTTTTTAGGCCGAGGGGAAGGCCTTGGTGAGACCGGCGCGCGTCTGCGTGTCGGTCTTTTGGTAGATAGAGCTCAGGTGGCGCTGTACCATGCGCATCGAGATTCCAAGCTCCTCGGCGACCTGTTTAAGTGGACGTTCGTCCTGGGTAACGGCTATGAGCACGTCGACTTCGCGCGGGGTGAGGCCGTGGCCGGTAATGAAGGCCTGGCGTTGCTCCTCGATACTCGGTGCTGCCGGTGCTTCCTCGGCGAGCTGCTGGTGTTCGCGCTCCTGTTCGGTTTGGGGTAGACGGAACAGCCCCGCAGCTACAAATGCCACGCTCGCCGCCACAAGCAGTACGAGCGCGCCGATCATGATGAGGGCGACATTGCCCGAGGTGACCAGTGCCAGTGAGATGCCCGATGTGGTGAATGCGCATACATTGTTGGCGGCGCGGCCCATGCCGGCCCACAAAGCCGGAGTGTGCATACGCGGTGCCAGCTGTGTAAACGTGGCAGTAAAGAACGTGACGAAAAAGCCCGAGCTCAGGTAAAAGACGACAAGGCCCAGGTTGGGATCGGCGCCGGCCTCCACGGCCAGGATGGAAATGGTCGAGAGTACGGCGATGCCGAGCATGACAAGTCCCATGTATCGGCGCTCGGCAAGGTCAAAGATAAGACCGGCGGCAAGACCGCTCGCCGCCAAAAAGAGGCGCGGCCAGGTCTGCACGGCAATGGTGCCGTGGGTGTTGGAGAGCGTGACCACGTTGTCGAGGGTCGAGAACAAGCAGGCAAGAATCATGACGAGCGCGATGCTCCAACACGCCTGCTTGGCGAGGGCGTGAGAGGGCTCAATAAAGGGATTGATGGCGGGCCTGGAACCCTCGTTTGCCGCTTGGGTAGTGGCGCTGAGGGCGGAGATGGCGATCATTGCCGCGCCAAGAATGATGAGCTCGACGATGCCGCCGCAATCAATCAGGTTGGTGACGAACTGCATCAGGATGCCGGCAGCATAGGCTGCTCCCGCTCCAGTGGCGAGTTTGGGGTCATCCTGGAATGCCAACGAAAAGGCGTGGTGAGCAGCGGCACCCAGCAGACCGAGCCCAAAGAATGCCACGCAGCCCAGAATCTCGAGCACAAGCGGGGCCGTAGGGAACTGAATCTGGGTCAAGCCAACGATAGCGATGGGAACGGCGGTGTTGGCGGCTGTCTGGGCCTGACCTTTGCGTTGGGCAAGAGCCAATAACGGCGCGTATCCGATAAAGCCGATAACGCTGGCACCCAGGATAAAACCTTGCGCGAGCACAACGCGCTCGGCACCGGCGAGCAGCCCGACATTGATGTCGAAGCGAAACTCGGCGGCAAGGAAGGCGAAGGTGAAGAGCGCGAGTGCCAGAAGCGCGTTGATTTTAGGCTTGCTCAGGTTCAAGAACGGTCCTTTGGGTGGACGGAATAATCATGTCCTCGATTGTAGCGCCCTAAGGCGAAGACACCGACAACGAAATCCATTCGAATGAAACCGCAGGTAGCCATAGGGGTTCACATCTACGAACCTAGGCGTATGCGATTGCTTGGCACATGGTGAGACTAGGAAAACCACCACAAAGGGGGCAGGCACCTTTGTGGTGGTATGGTCCATCGACCGAGGGAGGCCCCTATGAACGGAAGCCATTTTGACAAGCAGACCCAGCGCGAGCGCACTTGCTCGCTGGTTCACGGTTCGTGGAAACGGGCGGGTGCCAGGCTGGCGTGCGCCGGCGCGTGTGCGCTCATGGTCGGTCAGCTGCTACTGCCGAGTGTTGCCTTGGCAGCCGATTGGATCAACGTGGACGGCACGCAGTACAACGGGGGTGCTACCGTCAGCGACGAGGCGGGCACGTGGTCCTGGGACGGCGCCGACGACATGCAGCTCAATGGCTATAACGGCGGCGGTATCAGCGCCGAGGGCAACCTCAACATCGGTGTGACCAACACCAACACCATTACGGCCGATGCCGGTCAGAGCGCCATCGAGGTCTCAGGCGGCAACCTTTCCATCACGGGCGACGGCACACTCAATGCGACGGGCCAGACCGATGTCATCACGGCCGCGGGTAACGGTATTACCGGTGGCGACGTCACCGTCGACGGGGCCACGGTCAACGTGACGGCGACGGGTACGGATGCAAATGGCGAGGAGTGCGAGAACGCCGAGGCCATAACTGCGTTTGGCGGAGACGTGACCATTAAAAACGGTGCGACTGTCGATGTGAAGGCAGGGCGCGCGGCGGGGTCCGGTGACGGGTATTACGGTTACGTGACGGGCATCTATGCCACTAACGGTGCACCTGGGGAAGACGGCGAGTTTGCATGGGAACATGACGGGCAGAGCAACAAAGGCGGCCGCGTATCGATCGCCTCCGGCTCAACGGTGACGGTCAAGGCCGAATCCACTCTGGAGTCTCAGGGAATTGTGTCCCGTGTCAACAACGGTGCTGCGCGTGTCGAGATTGCAGGCGATTCGCTCGTGACCGCAATTGCCGATGCTTCGAATGGTATGTGGGGTGCCGTGGGTATCGAGGCGGCCGGAATGGGCAACGATGCCACTGCCGATATCATCATCGATGGAAAGAACACGTTTGTGACTGCGATTGCCAGCGCCTCGAAAGATCGGTATTCCAAGGACACGTATGGTCTGCATACCAGCTCGGGGAGTGCGATCGAGGGCGGAAGCATCCAAATTAAAAACGGCTCCGTTGTTGCCGAGGGCAGCGACGGGGCAATCGTCGCCGACAACTACACGACCGCCAACGGTCCTGCCGGTATGATTGTTATCGGCGAGGGCGGGAAGGTCGTGCTTCCTGCCAATGGCGTGGTGCGCGACTACCAAAAACTGGGTGCCCGCCCCATGGCGCTGGGCAACCGATTTGAATATGCTGATTTTTGGGGACAGACGATTGGCGAGCCCGGCGAAGGCGTCCTGAGGGCCGATCGCGATGCGGACAAGATCGCCAAGGTCGCGCATATCGTATTCGACGGAGGTGCTACGCCTGCTCCCGATCCGGCACCGACTCCCAAGCCGCAGCCGGGAGACGAGGGCTCGACGGGCACGACGGGGGCGACGACCCAAACTTCGACACAGACTGGTTCGGCCGTGAATGTAAAGCCTGCTGCCGCCAAGGTATCCGTCACGGCTTCGAAGGCGACGGCCTCTAATCTCGCGGCCACGGGCGATAGCGCCGCGTTGACCGTTGCCGCCATGGGCATCGCTGGTGCCACGGTTGCGGCAGCCGGCATCGCTGCCGCGCGCCGTCGCGAGGAATAACAATTTCGTCTAGGGCAAGCGGGGCATAAAGCCCCAGTGCGCTTGATTGAGCCGCCGCGCAGGTAGGGACGCGGGTTCGCATGTACGAACCTAGGCGTGGCGCCCGGTTTGCAGCATCGTGGTGCCATGGAAACAACCCTCGATGAAGGAGGACGACATGCAAGGACAACATTTTGCCAAGCAGGCGCAGCGCGAGCGCACCTGCTCGCTGGTTCACGGAACTTGGCGTTGCGTGGGTGTGAAGATCGCCAGTGTCGGCGCGTGTGCGCTCATGGTGGGGCAGCTGCTACTGCCGAGCGTGTCGCTTGCGACCGAGAGCGCGGACCCCGGTGTGGCGACGGGTGAGGTCGCAGCGGCGCCGGCGGCTACGGTGGATGCGAATGCGGCGACAACACCGACAACCGAGGCTGCTCCGGCAACTCAGAACGAGGCCGATACTCAGCAGGTATCTTTGGCTGACACCGCCAGCGGCTCTGGCGATGCGGCGCCCGCCGAGCAAAACGCCCCCAGCAACAACGCCGCCACGCCGGCAAGCGATGCCATCATGCCCTGCGGCGTGACCGACGTGACGGACGGAGGCGGCGTTAAGTTCAACACGACCGTGATCAATCACTACACGGACTGCGTGCTTCCGAGCAATGTCACACTCGAAAAGGGCCAGTCGTATACCTATAATTTTCCCGATGTCGAGGGCGGTATGCCGGATAAGCCGCTCCGCGAACTTGTCGAAACCAAGTACTACCGGGCCGATGCTGCTTCGGGCACCCTGGCTGAAGTCCAGGACGCATCTATGTCCGATGTGACGGCTCGCTTTGAGCCTGTTGACGATCACATGAGGCTGACACTGACCTTTACGGGTGGCGCGGCAGGCGGCTCGTATCGACTCACACGCAATGAGGCTCTTTATATTGGCGCGTCACTGACGTATACCGGAACCGACTATGAGGGCGACAATATCATCGTGGGCGACCCTGATGACATCTTCAACGCCTACAGGCCGGGCGGTTCGGTCGTCATCAACGAAACCAGGGATGACTACTATATTCGCTACAACATCGACAGTGCCATAACGCTCGTAGCGTCAGAAAGCCAAGCCCTCCATAACCTGGACGTCAACGACGTGAAGACCGACTACGCGCCCGGCGAGGCGCCGCGCGCGACCGCGACGATTCCTGCCGCCGATGCCGACAAGTACGAGATTGCCTACGAGTGCTGGGAAGAAATGGAGCTCGATATGGAATCCGGGGAGTCGGTACCCGTCGCCTTCTGGTATTCCGATCCCGCAGAGTACAAGCCGGGCATGAAGAAGATTGACCACTTCGAAGAGGGCAAGTTCTACATGTATTCCGTCGAGCTGAGGCTCAAGGGCGACAATACCGTGGCCGATGACTGCAATATGAACGTCAACGGTCATTGGGCGCACCACATCAAGACCGCCAACGGCGTCTTCGCGCCAAACGCCGACAATATGCTGTGCGAGCAGCCGATCGACGAATGGCGGGCCATCGACGTTATCGAGATCAACGGCGCCACGACCACCTTCAAGGCGGGCGATAGGCCAGTCTTTACGGCGAATGTTCCGACGGGTTCCAACTCCCTTCCTCAGTGTGAGTACTGGATGGGTAGCGACGGTAGCGAGGTGAATTCCGTTGAGTTTTGGGACCAGCACATCACCAATCACATCGACGCCTTTAAGTCCGGCGTGACCTATCGCTACGGTATCTACCTCAAGCCCGCGCGCGGCTTCTACTTCACGCCCGACACCAAGCTGGTGATCAACGGTCAGGAGTGCGGCTACCAGGTGGGCGAAGCGAGTGTAGTTGATCCCGAGAGCGGTTGGATCTACACCCTGTGGCTTAACACCGATCTGACGTTTACGCCCGAAGCCACGCCGACTCCGGTCGACCCCGAAAAGCCCGCACCGCAGCCTGAAGTCAAGCCTGAGACCAAGCCCGAGGTGAAGCCCGAGACCAAGCCCGCGGCCAAGCCGGCCACGACAACCGCCACGACCAAGACGGTTGAGAAAACCACGCAGGCCAAGAAGGGCGATGCTGTTCTGGCTACCACGGGGGATACCACCGCGATGACGGTCGCCGCCCTAGGCATCGCCGGCGCAACCGTAGCCGCCGCCGGCCTCGCCGCGACCAAGCGCCGCAAGCATTAGAGCTGGGTGACGGCTCTCGTTCTCGGCTTTAGCAAAATCTCAATCTGTAACACCAAACTGCCCAAAACGGCTCTAGATGTTACAGATTGAGATGAACCGAATGGCCGCCAATCTAATGTCTCGATCCGTAACACCAAGCGGGGAATTTGACCTCTAACTGTTACAGATTGAGACAAACTGGCCGGCCAAGTCCAGAACCGCCACAAAGGTGCCTGTCCCCCTTGTGGCGGTTTGCGCAGGTAGAACGGTAGGTTCGTATATATGAACCTACCGTTCGCTTTGTTTTTGGACAACGATTACGCTGGATGACTTTTGGTTTGCAGGAAAGGAACGACCATGAGGTGGACTACTGTTCGAGCGCTTTGCCGCCGCCTGACCATTGCCGCGGTGACCCTCACTATGGTGACGGGCTCGTTGCCTGTGGGCGCATTTGCTGAGGTGCTCACCACCGATAGCACCTTTGTGCAGACGGATGTCGACCAAGTAGACGCTGCCGACGCCGCCGCTGCCGACGCCGCGCCCGACGCCGCCGCTGCCGACGCCGCGCCCGATGCCGGCGCTGCCGACCCCACAGCGCTCGAGGCCGGTGACACCCCTACGCCCCCGGCCTCCGAGATTGCATCGGCGGCGGGCCTGACGGGCGCCGGACAGACCGAGCGCACACCTGCGGGTACGCTTGCCACCGATCTTGTCGAGGGCAAGGAGCTCGCCGAGCAGCAAAAGCAAGAGGAGGCTTCCGGCACCGAGGCAACCTGGAACGAGGAACTTGAACTCTGGGCAACCTCGAAGGGCGCCACGGGCGTAAAGGACGAATACGACGATGGCTACGTGGCCGGCGAGCAGACCCCCGCGCAGTACTACTTCTCGATTGATAGCCTCACCAACGAAATTTCTATCGAGTATGGCGACGCGGGCATTACCACGTTGGAGGTGCCCTCGACCATCGACGGCAAGCATGTCGTAAGCCTTAGGGGCATGGGAAAGCCCGCTCTCACATCGGTCACCTTCGCCCCCGATTCGCACGTCCGCACCGTTGGCGGCCTGGGAGGCAGCAGCATCAAGGAAATCGCACTGCCCGATTCGGTTGAGGAGTTGGGCTGGAATGCGTTTACCGGAAGCAAGAAACTTCAGACGGTGACCTGGCCCAATAACGCGGCTTTTACCACGATTCCCGAGCAGGCCTTTGAGGGCTGCGAACAGCTTGACGACAATGTGGTGGCAACGCTGCCATCTTCGGTTAAGACTATCGACTATCGTGCCTTCGCCAATTGCGGCGTGCCGCGGTTCTATGTCTCGGATACAACGGTACTCACCTTTACGCAGATCAATGTGCCGGGCACGGTGGAGCGAATCGAGCGCTATGCCTTTGACGGGTGCTCGCACGTGTCGTCGGTGACGATTGGCGATGGCGTCAAATCTATCGGGGCGCTCGCGTTCGCCTCTCTTGATCCTGCGATTGCCGGCAAAGAGATTGTGCTACCCAAAAGCGTGGAAATGATAGAGTGGGGAGCTTTTGAGAACACGAGATACGGAAACGAGACGAACCATAATGCCGTTGCCCTGCGCGTGATGAACCCCGATCTTCAGTTTGGTGAGGCGGGCTATCCGGGCGACTATAATGAGCGCGTGACAATCGATGGCGTAACGTATGCGATTCCCTTTAGTGAAGGCCAGACCATCTATGCCTATGCGACCGATTCGGCTGGCAACCCCTCGATGGTCAAAAAGCTTGCCGATGCCGTGGCCGATCGCAAGGACTCCGTCGATTCCTCAAAGCCTGCCTACACGTTTGAGTGGATGGGCGAGGCGGCCCAGGTGACGGGCAAACTTCCCCAGAGCGCGACGGCTACACTCGTGCAGGCGGGGCAGTCCACGCCGCTGGCGGTTGGCGATGACGGCAGCTTTACAGCGGACGCTCTCTCCAAGACAGCAGCCACCCTGCGCATTTCGCTCGGCGGTTACTATGACATGGTGCTGGCGCGCCCGGGCGACCAGATGACGGGCACATGGAATATCGGAGAGATTAAGGCGGAGGACTTTACCAAGATTCCGACTTCGCGCGCGATTGAACTCAATGTGGGCTATCTTGAACCGATTGTGGGCCAGGATAAGACCGAACGCATTGAGCTCGATGGTTTCGATAACATCGATCTGACGGTGAAGAGCGGCGGCAAGACGCTTAAGCCTGCCAAGGGCGACAAGGAAAACGACTACCGTATCCAGGGTACAGCGCTCGTGGTGTCGCAGGCCATTGCCGACGCGGACCAGGATCTGGAGATAACGCTCGAGCCCAAAGACAGCCTCAAGCTGGGTGGGGCGACGGCGACGGTGAAGCCTTCGGCCGGCAAGGTCGATATCGACTTGAAGCCTTGGGGCACGGCGACGGTCACGACCAAGGGCGACTACCAGGGAGCCAACCGCGTGCTGGTGTTCCGTACGTCCGACGGCAAGCTAGTCGCCGACGGCGTCACCTATTTGATGGGTTACGAAGACGATGGCACCACGCCTATCATGAAGGCCGAGACGCCGCGCCTTAAGGCCGGTTCGTACACCATCGTCGCCTTTAACAAGACGAGCTACGACATTCAAGCGACGAGCTATTCCACGTTTAGCCGCCTAGGGCTGACCGTGGGGAAGCATATCGCGCAAAAGCAGGTGAAGATTGAGGACGGCAAACAGCTTGACGTGACGCTCGACGTCCCCACGTTTGACGTGGAGACGTATCGTGCCGAGCGCGGGCTGACGGCGGGCTCGGTTATCGCTGATTCGTCCGCGGTCGTTGGCGTGGAGACCGAGCTGCGTATTCATTACGAGCTCAAGGACAGCCAGGCTGCCAAGATTGAGATTCCGCTGGCCAAGGACGCGGTCGAGGACGTGTCCGCCGGATTTCGTGAAGCCGACGATAGCACCAATACCTGGTGGACTGACGCGACGTGGGAGGGTGACAACCTCGTTCTCGATATGAAGAAGGGCATGGGCGCCGATGTGTTTGTGCGCTTTAAGCCTAAGGCCGCGGGCATCTTTGCCATCTCGCCGCTTATTACGCTGGGCGAGGTGACATTGCCGCTGGGAAGCACCACGCTCGAGGTTAGCGGATCGCGCATCGAGGTCGACAGCACCGACGTTCACAGCCTGCTGGGCAATGTGGCCTACGTTTATGCGGCGCCCGGCAAAAGCGTGCAGCTTACCGTGGGCGCGGGCGCCTCGGCCGCAAAGTACACTGGCAAGACCAATAAACTCGGCCGTGCCAAGATTGAATACGACCTGCCGCAGGATACGCTTGCCGCCGAGCGCGTGACGCTCGAGGCGCGCGTGGGCTCGACCGACGTCGCCGCCGCTGCCGCAGAGGTGACGGCTCGCAATTATGTGCGCTATGTTCCGGGCGCTTCGGACTGGAACTTTGATGTGACGTATCGTGGCGGAACGCAAAACCTGGTCAAGGACGGCAAGGACACCGGAAAGAGTCTGTGGACCTTCCATCATCTGCCACAAAAGAAGAACGCCTACTGGACCTTTGACATCACGCTCGAGGTGGGAAACGAAGAGGCCGCCGACACGCTCGACCTGTACGTGGACTGCGTGGATGGCAAGACGGTGACGATTCCTCTGACTCAAAAGTCGCGCGAGGGCACCCATGTGCGCTATGTGGCGGAGTATGTGGACGAGGGTTACCTTAAGCTGCTCGACGAGTTCAACAAGGCGAATGACTCGACCTATGTGAACTGCGGCAACTTTGAGCAGATCTTTATGCCGCAGACCTACCGCATCTCCAATGCTCAGCTTATGACCATGCTGAGTTTTGACGCCAACGCGTCGGCCAAAAAGCATTCCGCCGCGGCCGAGGAGCGCCAGCAGGAGTTCTCGAATGCCGTGCAGCAGTGGCACGAGTATATGATGGATAACTCGTTTAATGATGTCGACGAGGCCTTTAACGACGCGATTGATCAGATGGTCGCCGATGCGTTTGCCGAGGAGGACAAGGACGGCAAAGAGGGCCAAGCCCAGGGCGGCGCTGCTCGCAAGGCCCGCCGTGCCCCTGCTGCTCGCGAAGGCGAGGGTGATGATGCTGGCAACGACGAGGCCGCTCAGTTTGCGGCTGAGCTCAAGGCCGCGGTCGGCGGGTCGGCGGCGCTGCTGACCAAGCAGGGCGACAGCTATGGCGTCAACGTGGACAAGATGATCTTTGAGGACGCGTATGGCACCGGCGAGGATTGGTACCAGGAGCTCGCGTCGGCTCAGGGTGCAAATGCGGCGGATGCGGCCGCCATCAAGGAGCTCGTCGACCATGCATCGCGAGCGGAGTTTATTGCCCAGCAGGCCGAGGATCTGGTGGGCCAGTCGATGGGTATCGGCCGGCTCAACCAATACGGAAGCTGGAATGACGCAAGCGCTGCGGCGCTCAACAAGTGTGCGGGCATTAAGGCCAGCGAGTACAACGGCCAGTCGACGAGCGGGTTTAACGATTTGGGCCAGGCGCTCGGCAGCTCGCTGAGCTACAAGGCGGCTGACGACGATACCGTCAAGGGCTTTAAGGTCGCCGCGCCCGATGGCGAGCAGACAGCCTATATAGAGTCGGAATTTATCGAGAACTCCAATAACAACAAGAGCCAGGCGCTTCTGTTTAACTCGATCGCCATGCAGTGTGACATTCTGGACAACCTGTACGACAACTGGAATGTGGTCCATAGCCTCAATAACTCTACGATTCGCGGCTGGCTTATGGCTTGGAAGCGCAACGGCGACGTGAGCGCCCATATGAAGCTCATCCGCACGATCCGTTCGCTCAAGAGCTATAAGATTGAGTGCGAGATGTTCGGACAGGTCTTTAAGACCGATGCGTGGAAGGCGGCCGGCCAGGCGTTTCCCGCGGCGACCCAGGGCATCGGCATCTTTACCGGCATTTACGGCGTGAACGATGCCAGCAAGAACTGGGAGAACGTGAACGTCCGCATGCAGAAGGTGAAGGGCGAGCGCGAGGGCTATGAGCTTCAGCATACGCGCTTGCTTGCCAAGCCCGAGAAGACCGAGGATGACTGGAAGTGCATTTACGCGCTGCGTGACGCCATGGAGAAGGCGCGTGCGTTTGAGGATCTGCTGTATCGCCAGCTCTGCCACGACAGCACCGATGTGGCGGTGGGCTCCATTATGACAATCGCCGGCGTGCTGACGGCCGGTTCGGCGGGTACTGTGGTGGGCGCTGCCTATGACGCGGCTTCGACCAGCGTAGGTTCGGAGCGCGCGATTAAGCTGACCAATGCCGAATGCGCCTACGATGTTGCCTGCGAGCAGGTGGAGCGCGCATGCCAGAATCGTATTACGGTCAACTGGGGCGAGCTGACCGATGCCGAGGTCTATAACGCCAACAAGGACGGCTTGATCTCGGACGAGAAGATGCAGTCGATCTTCGAGGCACGTTATCGCAATGTGGCCGCCAAGGCCGCACCCGATCCTGCGGGCGTGGTGTACGAGGGCCTGCTGTCCAATACGGTCGAGGGCGCGACGGTTGAGCTGTGGAGCGCCGACGATGCGGCCGGTACCAATGCAGTGCGTTGGGATGCCGAGGAGTATGAGCAGGACAATCCGCTTGCAACGGGTGCGGACGGTGCGTACAACTGGAATACGCCGACCGGCTGGTATCAGGTGCGCGTGACCAAGGACGGGTATGAGGAGGCGCGTTCGGCTTGGCTGCGCGTGCCGCCGATTCAGACTGAGGTGAACATTGGCTTGGTGTCGACGGCGGCGCCCGAGGTGGCTTCGGCCCATGCCTATACCGATTGCATCGAGGTTGAGTTTGCGCAGTATATGGATGCGAGCGACGATGCCCTGGCCGCATTGTACGCGCAGGGCTTGGGCGACGTGACGTATGCGTGGCTCGACAAGCAGGACGATCCCAATGGCAAGCCGTTGTCGCGCGTGCTGCGTATTCGCTATGCCGATGCGCGTGAGGCGGGCTCGACGGTGGCGTTTGAGCTCGACGGTGCTCGCAACTACGCCGGCACGGCCATGGCGCGCTGGGCAAGTGGCGAGCTTGTCGTGGGCGTTCGTGCCGACAAGCTCAAGCTCAACGTGGAGCAGGCCGTGACCATGCTTGAGGGCAGTGACTTTGAGCTGGTGGCGCATGTGACCGATAAGGCGGGCAAGCCGTTTGCGGGCGCCAAGGTTAGCGCTGGGCTGGAGTCCTCGGCTATCTGCTCTGTCGATGCCACCCAGGCCGTGACGGGCGAGGACGGCGCGGCGACGTTTGTGCTACATGGTGCTCTGCCCGGTTTGACGACGTTGACGGCGACGGTGGACGACACGGCGCTGTCCAAGCAGGTCGACGTTCGCGTGTCTGCCGAGGCAGTGCGACCGGCGCGACCGGTGGCGACGATTGGTGCGACGACGTTTGGTGCATGGTCGCCCAAGGAGAACTACATTACGGTGCCCAAGGGTACGAAGCTGGAGCTTTCGGCCGAGGATGGCGCGACGATTTGGTACACCACCAACGACACCTGCCCCTGCCGTGACGAAGGCCGCGTAAAGTACACCGAGCCTATTGCGCTCGATAGCAATACGTATGTGCGCATTGCGGCACAGCGCCCTGGCATGTCGTACAGCGAGTATTCCGAGCGTCTGAACATTACGATTACGGTGACCGATGAGGCGGCGCCTGAGCCCAAGCCGGAGCCCGGGCCGGAGCCCGAGCCCAAGCCGACGCCTGGCGGCGGCGAGCAGGGTGGCGGTGCGGATGGCTCTGGCGGTACCGGGGCTCCTGCGGGTGGTTCGACTTCGACGACGACCACGGTGACGACGGACAAGTCCAAGGGTAAGGGCAAGAACGGCAAGAAGTCCGGCGGCACGGAGCTCGCCAGCACGGGTGACTCCACCGCGATGACGGTCGCCGCCCTGGGCATCGCCGGCGCAACCGTATCCGCCGCCGGCATCGCCGCGACCAAGCGTCGCAAGCGCTAGGTTTTGGTGACGGCTCTCGTTCTCGGCTTTTGCAAAATCTCAATCTGTAACACCAAGCCAGATATTTGGGCTCCAGGTGTTACAGATTGAGATGAACTGTTCGGCCGCCAACCTAACGTCTCGATCTGTAACACGTAGCGAGATATTTGGTCTCTAACTGTTACAGATTGAGACAAAGCGGAGACGGCTGGCGCAATATCTCGATCTGTAACAACTACGGGGCTCAACGGGGCCTAACTGTTACAGATTGAGACAAAACGACCGACCAGGCCCCCAACCACCACAAAGGTGCCTGTCCCCATCGTGGTGGTCGGGCGGCCGGCATAGAAAAAGTCCCCGTCGGGCGTGTGCTCGACGGGGACTTTGCCGTTTGATGGCTAGTGCTGCAGGTGATTACTCGCCCAGCAGGCTCTTGGTGATGGAAGCGGCGGCCTTCTTGCCGGCGCCCATCGCCAGAATGACCGTAGCGGCACCGGTGACGATGTCGCCGCCGGCCCAGATGCGGGGATCGGTGGTCTGGCCGGTCTCCTCGTCAGCGACGATGTAGCCCCACTTGTTGAGCTCCATCTTGCCGCCGATCTTGGCAGCGAAGGGGTTGGCGTTGGTGCCGATAGCCGAAATCGCGACGTCGCAGGGAATTTCCTCGATGGCGCCCTCGATGGGCACCGGGCGACGACGGCCGGACTCGTCAGGCTCGCCGAGCTCCATCTTCTGGACCTTGACGGCGCACACGGAGCCGTCCTCGCCAGCGACAAACTCGAGCGGGGAGACGAGCGGCAGAACCTCGACGCCCTCGGCCTTAGCGTGGTGCAGCTCGGCGCGACGGCAGGGCATCTCGTCCTCGGTACGACGGTAAGCGATGATGGCGTGCTCGGCGCCCAGGCGCTTGGCGGTACGGACGGCGTCCATAGCCACGTTGCCGCCACCAAAGACGACGACGTTCTTGCCGTGCTTGGTGGGGGTGTCGTACTCGGGGAACTTGTTGGCCTTCATCAGGTTCACGCGGGTGAGGTACTCGTTGGCGAAGAAGACGTTGGGCAGGTTCTCGCCGGGGACGTTGAGGAACTTGGGCAGGCCAGCGCCGGTCGCCACGTAGATGGCGTCGAAGCCCTGCTCGAACAGCTCCTCGGCCGTGGCCATGTTGCCTACGACGGAGTTGTACTCAAACTTGACGCCCATGTCCTCCAGGCCGTCAATCTCGCGCTTGACGACTGCCTTGGGCAGACGGAACTCGGGGATGCCGTAGACCAGCACGCCGCCGCCGGTGAAGAATGCCTCGAAGACGGTGACGTCAAAGCCGTTGCGGGCGAGCTCGCCGGCGCAGGTGATGCCGGACGGGCCGGAGCCGACGACGGCGACCTTCTTGCCGTTCTTGGGAGCCATCTTGGGCGTGGAGGCGAGCTCGGGGCGGTCACCCAGGAAGCGCTCGAGCTGGCCGATGGCCACGGGCTCGGACTTCTTACCACGGATGCACTTGCCCTCGCACTGGTTCTCCTGCGGGCAGACACGGCCGCAGATGGCGGGAAGCATGGAGTCCTCGCGGATGGTATCGAGAGCGCCGCCGAAGTCCTTCGCACGGATTTGCTCGATAAAGCGGGGGATGTTGATGTTGACGGGGCAGCCCTCAACACAGAACGGCTTCTTGCAGTTGAGGCAGCGCTCGGCCTCGGCCAGCGCCATCTCCTCGGTGAAGCCCTTGTCGACGGGGCGGAAGTCGCAGGCGCGCTCGGCAGCCGGCTCCTCGTTATCGGGGGTGCGGGGCGACTTCATATCGGCAACGAAACGACCGTTAACTAGTGGCATGCGCAGCTCTTTTCCTCATAGGCCTTGAGGGACTCGCCCTCTTCGGAACGGTAAGCGGCCTGGCGGGCACGAAGGTCATCCCAGTCGACCAGGGTGGCATCGAAGTCGGGGCCGTCGACGCAAGCAAACTTGGTCACGCCGCCCACCTCGACGCGGCAGCAGCCGCACATGCCGGTGCCGTCAACCATGATGGGGTTGAGCGACGCGGTGATGGGGGTGTCGTACTTCTGGGCGGTGAGGGTCGAGAACTTCATCATCGGAACGGGGCCGACGCAGAAGACCTGGCTCACGGCCTTGTCCTGCAGCAGACGCTCCAGCGGAGCGGTGACAACGCCCTGCTCGCCGTAGGAGCCGTCGTCAGTGGTGATGTGGATGTGGTCCTCGTCGAGGAGCTCGCGGAACTGGTCCTCCATGAGCAGGAGGTCCTTGGTGCGGGCGCCCATGATGGCGTGCACCTCGTGACCGGTCTCGACCAGGTGCTTGGCGACCGGGAAGGCAATTGCCAGGCCGACGCCGCCGCCAATGACGGCGCAGGGGCCCTCGGCCATCTCGGTGGGAACGCCCAGCGGGCCCACGACGTCGCGCAGCGACTCGCCGGCCTCGTAGGTGGAAAGCATCTCGGTGGTCTTGCCGATCACCATGAAGATGAACTCGACCCAGCCCTCGTCACCGTTCCAGCCGGCCAGGGTAAACGGGACGCGCTCGCCCGTCTCGTTGGCGCGAACCATGAGGAACTGTCCAGCGTGCGCATGTTTGGCGATTGCAGGCGCCTCGATGCGGAACTTGAACACCTTCTCCGAGAACTGCGTCTTCTCCAGGATCTTATACATAGAACCCCTCTCTTGTTAGGGCCGCCGAACCGTGCCTCCACGGAAATGGACGGTAGCCCGAATAAAACCGTACGCGCACAGGCGTTGTGCAGACATACGGTGCAAATTATACCCTCATGGGCATGTCGCTTACGTGTGTCTTCGGCGGTTGGGAAAAGGGCTTGTCCACTTCGACCTACCAAATAGGGACAGGTTTATTTTGGCAGGTTTTATCAGGCAAAACAGCAAAGGGGGCCGGCCTCGGGTTGTGATGAGGCCGGCCCCCTTTGGGGCGCTATACATGTATGGTGGCAGCGTGTTTATTGCGATGTGCCGACTGCGACGTTTCTGCAGATAAAACCTGCCAAAATAAACCTGTCCCTAAATGGTAGGTTTTAATGCTTGCCGTTGGCGGAGGCGGCACCGTTGACGTGGTCGCGGGCATAGATCACGCCGTGCACGATGGCCAGGCCGGCGGCGTCGGCGGCGCGGGCGCAGGTGTCCTGGAAGTCATCGGCCTCGCGGGCGCGCAGCTGTTTGAGCACATAGTCTGCCACGGGCATTTTGCCGGGAGGGTTGCCGATGCCGGTGCGGATACGGCTAAAGTCGCGGCTGCCCATCTTGTCGATGATGGAGCGCAGGCCGTTGTGACCGGCATGGCCTCCGCCCACCTTGACGCGCACGTCACCGGCGGGAATGTCGAGCTCATCGTGGATGACGAGCAGCTCCTCGGCCTTGATCTTGTACTCGCGGCAGAGCTTGGAGATGGGTCCGCCCGAGGTGTTCATGTACGACTGCGGCTTGACCAGTACAATCTGGCGCTTACCGCCCTCTTCCTCGGGATCGTTGATGTTGATGAGCGCGACCTCGGCGCCGGCCTGGTTTTTCCAGTACGTGACGCCGGCCTGACGGGCCAGTTCGTCGATCGCCTTAAAGCCGGCGTTGTGGCGGGTCTCGGCATATTCCTCGCCAGGGTTGCCAAGCCCGGCAACCATGCGAATCTTAAGCGGCTGTGCAGCTGCCATGTTTGTCCTCCGTTACGTAAATAGTTCAATCAACGACAAAGGCTACCACGCCCGCCGAAGGCGAGACTTCGTTTCAGCGAAATCCCACCAGACAAAAGCACGGCCGCAGCAGAGCGAGCCGCCGGAACAGAAGAAACCCCCGCGCGACCTTTGCGAAGCAAGGGGGAGCGCGGGGGTTTCTTCTGTTCCGGCGGCGATGCGCCGGGTTGCAAGGACGATGCGACTACAGCGCGAAGTCGCCGCCGACGAGCGTGGAGACGGGCTCCTCGTGGTAAACGGCGGAGATGGCCTGAGCGAACTCCTCGGCGACCGAGATGGTCTTGATCTTGCCGCCGACCTCGACGGGAATGGCATCGGTGACAACGCACTCGACGATGGGGGCATCGTTCAGACGCTCGATGGCCGGACCGGAGAAGATGCCGTGGGTGGCGCAGACGTAGATGTCGCCAGCGCCCATGGCCTTGAGCTCCTTGACGTTGGCGCACAGGGTGCCAGCGGTGTCGATCATGTCGTCGTTGATGACGCAGGTCTTGCCCTTGATGTCACCGATGATGCCCATGACCTCGGCGGCGTTGTGGCGCGGACGGCCCTTGTGGGCGATGGCCAGGTCGCAGCCGAGCATGTCGGACAGCTTCTTGGCGGCCTTGGCGCGACCCACGTCGGGGGAGACGACAACCAGATTGTCGGTGTCGAAGTGCATGTTGTTGTAGTACTGGCCAAACAGCGGCAGTGCGGACAGGTGGTTAACCGGGATATCGAAGAAGCCCTGGATCTGACCCTGGTGCAGGTCGAGGGTGATGATGCGGTTGACACCGGCGCGCTCGAGCAGGTTAGCGACGAGGCGGGCGGTGATGGGCTCGCGTGGGCCGGCCTTGCGGTCCTGGCGGGCATAGCCGTAGTGGGTGATGACGGCGGTGATGGAGCGGGCGGATGCGCGCTTGGCAGCGTCGGTGGCGATGAGCAGCTCCATGAGCATGTCGTTGACGTTGCCGCCGGCCACGGACTGAATCAGGAAGACGTCGGCGCCGCGGACGGTCTCGTCGTAGCGGGCGTAAATCTCACCATTGGCGAACTGCTTTAGCGTAAGGCCCGAAAGCTCGACCCCAAGGTACTCAGCGATCTTCTGAGCGAGGGGACGGTTGGAGGAACCGGAATACACGCGGATGGACTTGCGCATATTCTCCGACTTCTCGGGATCATTAATCGGCATTACCCTTCTCCTTTATACATCGAATGCCATATAGATGCCTTGTTGCATTGTAACCGCGCGACGGGGTTTATCGAGTCTTGATAACGTCTTTACCGTCAACGGACACGAACCGACCACTCATCCGGTCGCGCAGGTCACAATAGAAAAAGGAGCCATCCCCATGGGAACAGCTCCTTTTGTGCTTGGTAAAACGTTATACCTCGTCGTCCTCGTGCAGACGGCGGCGATAATCGGCGGCCCAGCCCTCAATATTTACCTGACGGGCGCGGCCCAGACCGAGTGCGTCGGCCGGGACCGGCTCGGTGATGACAGAGCCGGCGGCCACGAGTGCACCGTCGCCAATCTGGGCGGGCGCGACCATCATGGTGTCGGAACCGATGAAGGCATCCTTGCCGATGACGGTCTTGTGCTTGTGGACGCCATCGTAGTTGCAGGTGATGGAGCCTGCGCCCACGTTGACGCCGGAGCCCATGGTGGTGTCGCCGATGTAGGACAGGTGGGGCACCTTGGAACCCTCGCCGATCGTGGACTTCTTGATCTCCACGTGCGTACCGGCCTTGGAGCCGTCGAGCATGTGGGTGCCCGGGCGCAGGTAGGCGCGCGGGCCGCAGTCGACGCCGTTCTCGATGACGGCCTCGATGGCGATGGTCTCATCGATGGTGCAGCCGCTGCCGACGGTAGTGTCGGTGAGGCGGCTGCTGGGGCCAAGCTGGCACTCCTCGCCCACGGTGACGTGGCCGATCAGGTGCGTCTGCGGCCACACGACGGTGTCGCGGCCGATGGTGGCGTCGGGGCCGATCCAGGCCTGCGTTGGGTCGATGAAGGTGACGCCCTCGGCCATCCAGTGCTCGTTGATGCGGTCACGTGCGATGGCGGTGAGTTGCGCGAGCTGGATACGGCTGTTGACGCCCAGGCCGTCACGGTAGTCGTCGCAGTGGAAGATGGAGACCGCCTGGCCGTGGCCTTTGAGGATCTCGAGCATGTCGGGCAGGTAGTACTCGGACTGTGCGTTGTCGTTGCCGATCTCGTTAATGTGGGCTGCGAGCTGCGCACCGTCGAAGGCGTAGCAGCCGGCGTTGCACTCCAGCAGCGTGGCGGCCTGCTCGGGCGTGCAGTCCTTCTGCTCGATGATGCGCTCGATCTGGCCGTCGGCGCCCAGCTTGATGCGGCCGTAGCCAAAGGGGTCGGGCGGGGTCATGGTCATGACGGTGCAGGCGAGCTCGCCGGTGGCGACGGTCTGTGCGAACTTGGCGACGGTGTCGGCGGTGATGAGCGGCAGGTCGCCGTTGAGCACGACGACGGGGCCTTGCGTGATGCCGCAGGCCTCGAGTGCGACCTTGACGGCGTGACCGGTGCCCAGGCGCTCGGTCTGCTCGACGCACTCGACCTTGGTGGCGCTGCTGGCGTAGGCGCCGTCGATCAGGGCGCGCATCTCGTCGGCGTGGCTGCCGATGACGACCACGACGCGGCTGCAGCCGGCCTTGATGGTGGCGTCGACGATCCACTGGACCATGGGCTTGCCCAGGATCTTGTGCGAAACCTTGCAGTGGTTCGACTTCATGCGGGTGCCCTCGCCGGCGGCGAGGATAATTGCGGTTGCGTCCATGTGATCTCCTGTTACGTTATAGAGACGTGTGTTTGGAAACGATACACGGCGCAATATGATACCGCAGGCATATGATGAGCGCGTAACGATTGACGCGTGACGGCCGATGTCGCTGCCGCCGGTGTGGTGTTTGCGCTGGTTGTGCATGGCGGCGGCGCTGCGGCGTTGACGTTTTGCGCGAGGGGATGGGAGGTGCCCGTGGATATCATGCGAGGGGAATCGGGCAACGAACCCGTCGCGGCATTCTCGATGTCGCATCCGGCGGTGCCAGCACTCTACATGGTGCTGACGTTGGGGCTCACCATGTTCTCGATGCAACCGGTGCTGATTGCGCTGTCGCTCGCGGGCGGGCTGGCGTACGGGCTTGCGACGCGCGGCGCCGCGCGTACGTTGGAGGCGCTTCGCTGGCAGCTGCCGGTGATTTTGATTATTGCACTGGTCAACCCGCTGTTTAGTGCATCGGGCTCGACCGAGCTTTTCCATATTGGCATGCGCGTGGTGTATTTGGAGAGCATGATGTACGGCCTTTGCATGGGTGGGCTGTTTGTGGCGAGCGTGCTGTGGTTTGAGGCCGCGGCGTCGATGCTCGAATACGACAAGGTGCTCGCACTGTTGGGCAACGCCGCACCGGTGGTCGCGCTCATGATCTCGATGTGCATGCGGCTTATTCCACAGTTTTTGCGCCGCGGCCGCACGGTGCTGGCGGTGCAGGATGCGATTGATGTACCGGGACGCGCGCCGGCTGATCCCGTGCGCTCGCGCCTGCGGGCATCGAGCGTGCTGATGGGCTGGGGCATGGAAGATTCGCTTGAGCGCGCGGATGCCATGCGCTCGCGCGGGTGGGGTGCTGCGTCGCGCCGTACGACGTATGCGCGGTATCGGCTGGCGCGCGGCGATGCTGCCGCGCTGGTTGGACTTGCGGTGTTTGGTGCCGCCGCGGTAGCGGTGGCATGGACCGCGACGACGCAGTATTCGTTTTACCCGCAGCTTTCGGTGCCCGCGCCGTGGCTGGGCTATGTCGTGTACGCTGCCTGGATGGTGCTGCCCTGCGTGCTGCATGCGATCGATGAGAAGAGGTTCGGCTGATGGCTCGGTTGGATAGGGGCCCGGTGTCGGGCGCGGCGTGCGGCCCGGATATGCCGGCGATTGAGGTGCGGAGCCTGAGCTTTGCCTACCCCGGGGCTGATGCTGCGGTGCTCGAGGGGCTCGACTGGTCTGTTCCCCAAGGTGCATTTGCGCTGCTTGTTGGCGGCACCGGATCGGGTAAGTCGACGCTGCTGTCGCTGCTCAAGCCCGAGATCGCTCCGGCGGGCGAGCGCACTGGCGATGCGCGCGTGCTGGGCGAGAACGTTGCCGACATGGACGTGCGCGCGTCTGCGGAGTGCGTGGGCTACGTGTTCCAGGATCCCGAGAACCAGATTGTGTGCGAGACCGTGTGGCACGAGATGGCGTTTGGCCTAGAGAATCTGGGTGTGTCGCGCGACGAGATGCGTCGTCGCGTGGCTGAGACCAGTTATTTCTTTGGTCTGGAGGATTGGCTCCACCGCGATACCGATACGCTTTCGGGCGGACGCAAGCAGCTGCTGTCGTTGGCGGCCGTGCTGGCGTTGCGCCCGCGCGTGCTGCTGCTCGACGAGCCTACGTCCCAGCTCGATCCTGTTGCCGAGAAAAATTTTCTGCACGCGCTGTTTCGCGTGAACCGTGAGCTGGGCTGCACGGTTGTTGTGGCGACGCATCAGCCGCGGCCGATGCTCGAGTATGCGACGTGTGCGTACCGGATTGAGGGCGGCCGCGTGCGCGAGGTGGCGGATATGGCTTCTTTGGGACGCCGAGAATCGCTGTTTTCCGATGACATGTTGGGGTGGGGTGCCATCCGATGTGCAAAAACAGGAGTATTCAGCAGGCGTGAGGACAATTTGGGCTCTCTGGAGTCGCCCGTGGACGCATCGAGCGCGAAAAAAAGTTCGGAATTGGACAAATCGTCCGAATTTGTGGCGCAAACGTCGCTTAAGAACGGCTCGGAAGCCTTCCCGCGCACGGATGGAAGCAGAATACTCCAAAAAATGCACGCTGGGTCGGCTACCACCCTGGCAGGGAGCTGGTTTCGCTACGATCGCGCGGGCGGTTGGGTGCTGCGCGGGCTCGATGCGTCGTTTTCGGCTGGCGCGGTGCATGCGGTTGTTGGTGGTAACGGCTGCGGCAAGTCGACAATGCTTTCGGTGCTGGCGAAGACCGCCAAGCTGCAGCGTGGGCGCATGGTGCGTGGGGCGGCATCGGCGGCGCTGCTGCCTCAGAATCCCAAGGCGTTGTTGGTTGCCGAGACGGTGCGCGACGAGCTGATGGAATGGGCTTCGACCTGCGGGTACGGCGAGGATATGGCGCGGGAGCGCGCGGTGAGTCTGGGGCTCGCGGGCTTAGGGGAACGCCACCCCTATGACCTTTCGGGCGGACAGCGTCAGCTGCTTGCGTTGGCAAAGCTGCTGTTGATCGGCCCCGAACTGCTATTGCTCGATGAGCCCACCAAGGGTTTGGACCTGGCCAGCCGCCGCATCATCGCCCGCGCCCTGCGCGACCATGCGCAGGCTGGCGGCACCGTCGTCATGGCGACGCACGACCTGGACTTTGCCGAGCAGGTTGCCGATGACATTTCCATGATGTTTGATGGCGAGATCGCCTGCATGGAGCCGCCGACCGACTTCTTTGCCGACAACGTGTTCTATAGGGCGTGATGGGATGACGGACTGTCGTTTCTCGCGCTTGCTTGCAAAACTGGAGATCCCGCTGCTGCTGGCGGTGCCAGCGGTGATGACTGCGGCGTTGCTGGCGGGCATTGAGCAGGCGGCGCTTGCCATGCTGGTTGTAGTGGCGCTCGTGCTCGCACTGTTTTTTGCGGGCTATGAGACATCACGTCCAGGCCTGCGCCAGATTATGCCAACGCTGGTTCTGGCGGCGTTGGCCGCGGCGGGGCGCATCTTGTTCGGTCCCATTCCCGACTTTAAACCGGTGAGTGCCATCGCCATTATCGCGGGGGCGACGCTTGGTCGCCGCAATGGTTTTATGGTTGGCGCGTTGGCAGCGCTGACCAGCAATTTCTTTTTTGGGCAGGGCATGTGGACGCCGTGGCAGATGTATGCCTGGGGGCTGGTTGGCTATGTTGGCGGCGCGCTAGCGTATGCGGGTGCGTTCGACCGCGTCGACGGCACCGTGCGCATGCCAGCACTGCTGGCGTACGGCTTTGCGTCGGGCCTGCTGTATGGCGTCGTGATCAACGCGTATGACATCATCGGTTTTGTGCAGCCGCTCACCTGGGCAGGCGCCATAGCGCGTCTTGCTACGGCGGTGCCGTTCGACATCACGCATGGCCTCGCGACCTGCGTGTTCTTGGCCGCTCTGTACAAGCCCTGGTGTCGCCGCATCAACCGCGTCGTCGTGAAGTACGGGCTGTAGGGCATTTCGCGTTCCCTCACGAACTTGCGGTGGATTAGTTCTCGTTTTTTGCTATTTGAGGACCAAACAGGAACTATTCCACCGCAACTTATAGGGGGACGAGGTCAGATGACCCCTTTTCCTCCGTCCCCAGGGGATCAGTTAGGGCTAGAGCTCTAGCGTGAGGGTGACGGGGCAGTGGTCGCTGCCGAAGATGTCGCCGCGGATGCCGGTGTCGCGTACGTTGCCGGCGATTGCGTTGCTCACCAGGAAGTAATCGATGCGCCAGCCGGCGTTGTTCTTGCGGGCATTAAAGCGGTAGCTCCACCAGCTGTAGACGCCCTCGACGTTCGGATTTGCCGCGCGCCAGGTATCGGTAAAGCCGGCGTCGAGCAGCTCGGTGAACTTGCCGCGCTCCTCGTCCGAAAAGCCTGCGTTGCCGCGGTTGGACTTGGGGTTCTTAAGGTCGATCTCCTCGTGTGCCACGTTAAAGTCGCCGCAGGTTACTACGGGCTTTCCGGTCTCGCGCTCGATGCCTGCCAAAAAGCCGCGGTAGGCATCGTCCCAAGCCATGCGCACGTCGATGCGCGCGAGCTCATTTTGGGCGTTGGGCGTATAGACGTCCACAAACCAGAACTTGTCGAACTCGAGCGCACAGATACGACCCTCGGTTGCGGCTTGGGCGACGAGCTCGGCCGCCTCGCCCTCGCCGGCGTAGGGTAGCAGTGCATCGGCGCGCAGCACGCGCAGCGGTTCCTGGCGGCTAAAGACCGCGGTGCCCGAGTAGCCCTTGCGCTCGGCGTAACTCCAGGTTTGGTGATAGCCGGGCAGGTCGACCTGTACCTGGCCCTCCTGCAGCTTGGTCTCTTGCAGCGCCAGGATATCGACGTCGAGCTCCTGTGCGATCTGGATAAAGCTCGGGCCTTTTTTGAGCACGGCGCGCAGGCCGTTGACATTCCACGAGGCGAAAGTGTAAGTCTGAGGCATGGTGTCCTTTCGACGGGGTTGGCAGGCTTAAGATTAACGCAACTAGAGCGGGGCGGAGTCCGCGAGTGATAGTGCGAACGCCGCCGTCCCGGAGACACGGACGGAGGACATATATGACGCAGGCAATATCGGATCCCAAGCAGGCCTCCGCCGCGCTGGCGGAGCTGTTCGAAAACCATAACCACGTGGTTTTCTTTGGCGGCGCTGGTGTTTCCACGGCAAGCGGCATTCCCGATTTCCGCAGCGTGGACGGCCTGTATCACCAGCAGTTTGCCTATCCGCCCGAGACTATGCTCTCACATAGCTTTTACGAGACGCATCCGGCCGAGTTCTTCGACTTTTACCGCACCAAGATAATCGCGCTTAACGCTAGGCCCAACCGCTGTCACACCAAGCTGGCAGAGCTGGAGCGTGCCGGCAAGCTCGACGCCGTGGTGACACAAAACATCGACGGCTTGCATCAGATGGCGGGCTCGCAGCGCGTGTTTGAGCTGCACGGCTCGGTCCACCGCAATATCTGCCAGACGTGCGGCGCGGTCTACAGCGCCGAATGGATTTGCGCGCGCGAGCACGAGGGCGCCGCGGACGTGCCCGTGTGCCCCGCGTGCGGTGGTCGCATCAAGCCCGATGTGGTGCTCTACGAAGAGCCGCTCGACGAGCACGTGTTGACCGGTGCCGTTGCCGCCATCGCCGCGGCCGATGCCCTTGTCGTGGGCGGAACCTCGCTCGTAGTGTATCCGGCGGCAGGCCTTACGCGATACTTTACCGGCGATACGCTGGCCATATGCAACCTTGCTCCCACCGATCAGGATGCAAATGCCGACCTGCTGATTTCTTGCGACATCGCGGCCGCGTTTGCGTTCTAGCCCGCGCGCGCGGATACAATAGAAAGACTGAGTGCAAAGCGACCCCGCCGCCAGCCCCCAAGCTCGGCGGCGTGGGCATTTTAGGAGGATGTTCATGGCGAACGACAGCAAGACATGGCGGTGCGGAAAGTACGAGCTCAGCTTTGACCGTCCGCGCATCATGGGCGTCCTCAACGTGACGCCCGATTCGTTTAGCGACGGCGGGGAGCACTTCGACCCGGATGCCGCCATCGAGTATGGCCTGGCGATGCTCGACGCCGGCGCCGACATCATCGACGTGGGCGGCGAGTCCACGCGCCCCGGCTTTACCCCGGTCAACCCCGACGAGGAGGCGCGTCGCGTGCTGCCCGTCGTGCGCTCGCTCGCCAAGGAGGGCGCCATCGTCTCGATTGATACGCGCCATGTGGCGGTTGCCAAGGCCGCTGTGCGCTGCGGTGCTTCGATTGTCAACGACGTGACGGGCTTCACCGACCCCAAGATGGTCGAGTTTGTTAAGACGAGCACCTGCGGCGTCATCGTAATGCACGCCGGCGAGGTCGCCGCGCCCGCCCGCACGCACGCGACGGTGCAGCTCGATACCTCGGCTGCGGCGTTTGTTGCCGAGAAGGCACGCGAAGCGGCTGCCGAGGCCGCGCGCGAGGCCGAGAAGCCGGCCCGTCGCCGCCGCGGCAAGCTGCTGGGCGAGTCCAAGGTTGAGACCAAGCTTCCGGGCGGTGTGGTACAGCCCTCGCTGCCGTTTGGTGAATCGGAGCCCGCGCCCGAGCCTGTTGACGAACCAGAGACGCCGGCTGCCGAGCAGGCTGCCCCTGCCGCCGCTGCACCCGAGACCGTGCCCGCAGCTACCGAAGCCGCACCAGAGCCCAGCGACCACCTGGCCGCCATGATGCGCCGCAGTGCCCGCCGTGAGGAAGCCTATGTGCCTACTTCGCAGCTCCGCCGCTTTACCCTGCCCGATTCTGCGCCCATCATGCGCCGCGTCATGGGCTTTCTGTCCGACCAGGCCCGCACGCTCATCCATGCCGGCGTGTCGCGCGACCGTATCTGCATCGATCCCGGCCCGGGCTTTGGCAAGACGGCCAACGAAGACATCGTCATCCAGCGCGAGACCGCCAAGATGGCGTCGCTGGGCTATCCGCTCATGTGCGCCGTGTCGCGCAAGCGCTTTGTGGGCGCCGTCTCGGGCGTGACCGATGCCGCCGCGCGCGATGCCGCCACGTTTGGTGTGTGCCTGGGCGCCATCCAGGCCGGTGCCAACATCGTGCGCGTGCACGACGTTGCGGGCTTTGCGCAGTTCCTGAACGGTTACTGGGCCGTTGCCAAGCCGCAGCCGCGCCGCGCGTTTGTGGCCGTGGGTTCCAACCTGGGGCATCGCTGCGACAACATCCGCGCTGCGCGCGACATGATTGCCGAGATCCCGCTCACCTGTGTGTCCAACTGCTCGCGCATCTACGAGAGCGAGCCGGCCTACGAGACGCGCCAGGACGCGTTTGCCAACGCCGTCATCGAGATCAAGACCGAGCTGGCTCCGCTGGTGCTGCTTGACGAGCTCATGAAGATCGAGGCCGAGTTGGGCCGCGACCGCTCCAAAAAGGCCAAGGCAAACGGCCCGCGCACCATCGACCTGGACCTGCTGTGGATGGACGGCGAGACCCACGGCGGCAAGAAGCTGCGCCTGCCGCATCCGCTGATCGGCGAGCGCGACTTTGTGCTGGTGCCGCTCGAGGATCTGATGCACGATCCGGCGCGGTTCTTCCGCTACAACGGCGTCGAGGTCAAGGAGCCCGAGGATCGCGTGGGCCATATCGTGGGCGAATTGGGGCGTATGTAGATGATCGAGATGAACGCTGTAGCCGCCGCCACCGAGCTCGACGCGGCGCGTGACGCGGGCCGCGAGGGCATGTCCGCGGGCTGGTGCGCGTGGAGCGCGGGCGATGCATCGCTGACGTTTTCGCTGGTCGTGCGCCCCGATGTGAACATGCACGCCTTCCACGGCCTGCCGTTTGTGGCAGCAATGGGCATGATGGACGCGCTCGTGGGTACGGCGTCGACGCCTGGCCTGGGGCTTGCCGGCAAGGTGGGCATCCAGTGGCCGAGTGACATCGTGTGCGGCGCGCCTGCGTTTGAGACGTCGCTCGCGCGCGTCGCCGTCAACGGCGGTGCCGGTGCCGCGGGCATGTTTGCCGCGGTGACGGTGGATGTTGAGCGTGCGGCGCTGGGCGAGCTCGGCGTGGATATGGGCGATGAGGTACTGGTCGAGGCACTGGCCGCGGCGGTGCTCGCTCGCGTGGACGCCTGGGCGGTTGCCGCCAACACACCACAGGGCGCTGCCGGCCCGCTGGCCCCGGTGCTGGGTGAGTACTTCGATATGGTGCCGCTGCTGGGTCGTCAGGTCGCGGCGGTGTCGCCCAACGGCCTGCCGCTCGCGGTCGGCGTGTTTGCGGGCCTGGACATCTGGGGCCGCGCGACCATTAAGACCGACGCCAGTGAGCAGGAGTTTCCGCCCGAGGCTGTGCGCATTCGCGGTCTGTAGCGCGAGGCGCCCTCGCTCAAAGATAACGATGACAACAAGACCCTCCTCGGCTGTGACTGTGCCGGGGAGGGTCTTGCTTGTCTGGGGAATGGGTTGTCAGCACCCTATTCCTCAAAACTGAAAAATTTTCGTTTTTGAGGAATAGCGATAGAAGACCGCAGGGAGGCACCAATGAAACTCATCAATAGAACGTCATATATGGACACGTTGACGAGCCTTATTGGCGTACCGGACATCAAGGTCATAACGGGCATTCGCCGTAGCGGTAAGTCAAAATTGCTCGAGGCCCTCCGCGATTACGTGGAGGCAAATCTGTCCAATTCGAATGTCATCCATATCAATTACAACCTCGATGAGTTCGAGGGCCTGCTCGAATATCATGCCCTGCTCGCCTATGTGAAAGAGCATCGAGTGTCCGACAAGCAAAACTTCCTGCTTATCGACGAGGTTCAGATGTGCGACGGCTTTGAACGCGCGATCAACAGCCTCCATGCATCCGAGCAGTACGACATCTTCATCACCGGATCGAACGCCTTTTTGCTGTCGAGCGATCTGTCGACGCTCTTTACGGGGCGTACGTTCGAGATCGAGGTTTTCCCATTCTCGTTTGAGGAGTATCGCTTCTATAGTGACGAGGGCGAGGTCGATTGCGACTTCGATGAGTACGCGAGAACCGGCGGTATGTCCGGCTCTTACCCTTATCCACTGCAGGAGCAGCGCTACCAATATCTCTCTAATGTCTTCAAAACGCTCATTGTGAGAGATATCGTGCAGCGGCATAACGTGAGAAACGAATCGGCGCTGCTGCGCATTGCCGATTACATGATGGACAACGTTTCCAACATTACGTCGGCACGCAACATTACTGATGCATTAAATGCGGATGGGCTAAAGATTACGAACAAGACGGTCGGCACGTACATGGGGTACCTGTGCGATGCGTTTGCCTTCTATAAAGTTCGTCGGTACGACATTCGCGGCAAAAAATACCTTAAGAGCGGCGAGAAGTATTACCTGGCAGACCATGCGTTTAAATATGCGCTTCTTGGTACACGTGATATGGATTGGGGACGCGTATACGAGAACATGGTGGCAGTCGAGCTGCTGCGCCGCGGATACGAGGTATACGTCGGCGTGCTCTATAAAAAGGAAATAGACTTTGTAGCAATCAAACGGAGCGAGAAGCTCTATATTCAGGTGAGCGACGACATCAGCTCGGATAAGACATTTGAATGCGAGATTTCACCACTGCTGAGCATTGGCGATGCGTATCCCAAGATGATTCTCGCCCGCACGCATCACGAGGCCACGGACCGCAATGGGGTGCAGATCGTGGACCTGGCGAGGTGGTTGTGCGGCGAGGCTTAGCAAAAAGTCCTATTCCTCAAAACTGAAAAATTTTCGATTTTGAGGAATAGGATTGGCGGCTGGTTGCTGCGAGCTGGCGCGCACGACTTGGCGCCCGTTCTACCCCAGCTCCTGCATGCGGCGGTAGATTTCGCAGATGCCTTTGATGGTGAGCTGGCCGTCGACTATGTCGAAGGCGTCGGTCGAATCGGCAACGATGCTGGCGAGCCCGCCCGTGGCGATAACGGTGGCGTCCTCGCGGCCCAGCTCGCGCTTCATGCGCGCGACCAGGCCCTCGGCCATGGCGGCGGCACCCACCACGGCGCCGACCTTGATGCACTCCTCGGTATCGCGGCCGATGGCGTGCTCGGGAGCCTCGAGCGGAACGCTGGCGAGCTTGGCGGCGCGGGCGGCAAGCGCGTCCATGGAGATACGGATGCCCGGCGCGATCGCTCCGCCAATGTAATAACCGTCCTCATCAATGACGTCGATATTGGTCGCGGTGCCAAAGTCCACCACGATCGCCGGGGCGCCGTAGAAGGTCTCGGCTGCGACGGCGTTGGCGACGCGGTCGGCACCCACGGCCTGAGGGCGTGCCGCACGCAGCTTGGTCACGGCGGCGGTCTGCGGCCCGATAACGATGGCGTCTGCCGCGATGCGGTCGGCCACGGTGTGCCACTCGCGCGAGAGTTGCGGCACCACGCCGGCGAAGGCGATCGCGTCGACCGCGTCGAGCGAGAGGTCGTGCATCTTAAAGAAGCCCATCAGACGCACGTGGATCTCGTCGGCGGTATAGGAGCGGTCGGTGGGCATGCGCCACGACTGCACCAGCTCGTCTCCGTCAAACAGGCCCATGGCCGTCTGCGTGTTTCCCATATCGATAGCGAGCAGCATGTCTACTCCCGGTGTCGGCGTAAAAGGACGCGCACCATTGTATACGTGCCGTCGGCGGCGCTCGGCTGCGATTTGTTCACGGTGATATGGGCTGAGGGTTTTAAATGTGAAGGAATTATGCTCTACGAGATTTTCCTTGCCGTTTGCCGAACTCCCACGTAATATTCCTTCTTGCGCACATGAGGCGCCCAGACATTGCGGGGTGGAGCAGTCTGGTAGCTCGCCGGGCTCATAACCCGGAGGTCGTAGGTTCAAATCCTGCCCCCGCGACCAAGAACTTGAAGCTCGTCGGCCTAGCCGGCGAGCTTTTTTGTTATTCCGGGACCGTGTTTTCGGTCCAATTCTCGGCCTCTCAAACAAAATCTCGATCTGTAACATCTAGACCCGATTTGGGCGGCTAGGTGTTATAGATCGAGATGTTTCGGCAGGACGGTCTCCGTTTGTCTAGATCTGTAACACGAGGGACGGATTATGCCAAGTTGTTGTTACAGATTGAGATTTTCTGGCAGGCGGGTTTGGTTCGTCTCGATCTGTAACAGGTGGGGGTCCAAAGTGGGCCTAGCTGTTACAGATCTAGATTGTTGAGGATGGGTCGAGAGGAATGTCTCGATCTGTAACAGTAAGACCCGGTTTTGCTGAGTAACTGTTACAGATCGAGACAAACTCCCAGCCGGCCCCGCCCCATCCACCTGCCGCTACCTGCTATCTGCCGATTTCCGTTGCGTCGCCGTGCTCCCATGTCATATCCTCTAGACAACTACGCGGCATCATCGCCGCCGCGCCTACAAGAGAGGAATGTCCATGACCGCACCTGCATCCAAGCTGCTCCAGCCCATTACGGTTGGCCCCCTTGAGCTCAAGAACCGCATTATGTTCCCGCCGCTGACCACCGGCTACGAGGAGCGTGACGGTTCCATCGGCGAGCGCAGCCTGGCTTTTTACGAGCGCCTGGCCCGTGGCGGCGTGAGCTACATCGTCATCGGCGACGTCGCTCCCGTTATGACCGCGAGCCCCACGCCCAAGCTGGCAACCGACGCCCAGATCCCCACGTTTAAGGCCCTGGCCGACGCCGTCCATAAGCACGGCGCCAAGGTTGCACTGCAGCTGTTCCACCCCGAGTACGACGTGCCCGGCGTCGGCCGCATGGTCATGGGCTCCATGGCCGCCGCCAAGGCCGCGCAGGAGGCCAAGGCCGCCGGCGACGAGGAGACCTTCGCCGCCAAGATGGCCGAGTCCAACGAGATTCGCAAGCAGGCCTACGCCAAGCTGCACCACGACATGCAGCACTTTGTGAACGAGGCCACCGTGGAGCAGCTCACCCAGATCAAGGAGGCTATTGCCGCCTCGGCCGCCCGCGCGCAGCAGGCCGGCATCGACGCCATCGAGGTCCACGGCGACCGTCTGGTGGGTTCGCTGTGCTCCGCGATCCTCAACAAGCGCACCGACGAGTATGGTGGCTCGTTCGAGAACCGCGTCCGCTATGCGCTCGAGGTCGTCGCCGCCATTAAGGAGGCCGCGCCGGAGCTGATGGTGGAGTACAAGCTCCCCGTAATCATGGAGAACCCCGACGGCACGCCGCGCGGCAAGGGCGGCCTGCAGCCCGACGAGGCCTGCGAGTTTGCCAAGCTGCTCGAGGGCGCCGGCATCGACATGATCCAAGTCGCGCAGGCAAACCACACCGGCAACATGGGCGACACCATTCCGCCCATGGGCGCCATGCCCTACAACTGGACGCTGCCCGTGGCCGAGCGCGTCAAGGCCCTGGTCTCCGTGCCGGTGGCAACCGTCGGCCGCGTGGTTTCGGTCGAGGCCGGCGAGAAGATCCTGGAGGACGGCTCGGCAGACATCGTCGCCTATGGCCGCTCGCTCATGTGCGACCCCGACATTGCGCTGAAGGCTGCCACCGGCGAGCCCATCCGCGAGTGCCTCAACTGCAACAAGGGCTGCGTCGACGCGATTCAAAACCGCAAGTACATCTCGTGCGTGCTCAATGCCGAGAACGGTGACGAGGCGACCATTGCCATCAAGCCGGGCGAGGGCGACAAGAAGATCGCCGTGGTGGGCGGCGGTATTGCCGGCCTGGAGGCCGCGCGCGTGGCGGCCAAGCGCGGCTACGATGTGACCGTCTACGAGGCGAGCGATCATCTGGGCGGCCAGATCGTGCTGGCGGCCGCGCCTCCGCGCAAGGACGAGATTATGCGCTCCGTCGAGTACTACGAGAAGATCCTGCCTGGTCTGGGCGTGAAAGTTGAGCTCAACCACGCCGCCACGGCAGAGGACCTCAACGCCGCCGACGCCGCGATTGTGGCCGTGGGCGCGCACGACGTGGTCATCCCCGTTCCGGGCGCCGACTCGGACAAGGTCGTCTCGAGCTGGGACGTGCTGGCCGGCAAGGTGGAGCTCAGCGGCCGCGTCGCCGTCATTGGCGGTGGCCTGGTGGGCACCGAGACTGCCGAGTACCTGCTGCAGCACGGCTGCGAGGTGGCGATCGTGGAGATGCTCGACAAGATTGCCGCGGGCGAGTCCGAGACCATTCTGCCGCTGATTATGAGCGACTTTGCCGAGCACAACGTGGAGCAGCATGTTAAGACCCGCCTGACCGCCATTACTGACGAGGGCGTGGAGGCCATTCGCACCACCGAGGACGGCGCCGAGGAGCCGGTGAAGATCGCCTGCGATTACGTGGTGATGGCCGTGGGCTCCAAGGCCAACCCGTTTGACCTGGACGGCGTGACGGTGCCCGTGACCTGCGTGGGCGATTGCTCGGGCGAGCGCACCGCCGACATTGCGAGCGCCATTCGCACGGCGTATCACGCGGCCAACGAGCTGTAGCCGAGAAAGCCATCGCGTATTGAGTGGGCGGGGAGTGCCGTATCGGTGCTCCCCGCCTTTTTGCCAATAAGAGCGCCCGCTGACCAGCGGGTTCAGAAAATCCGAATCTCATACACTAGAAAATCCGAATACTTAGAACATGAAAATCCGAATTATATGAACACGAAAATCCGAATCGCAACCACCCGAAAATCCGAATTTGCTACAGTGGAATAGAAGAATCAGAAAGCAGGACCTGGAAATCTGCGGGGGTGGCTCATGGCAGGCGAGAAGCTACATCGGGACGGATACACCCCACGTATCGTGGATGCGCAAATCGAGCGCTACCTTCGTGTCTTTGGCGCGGTCGAGATTGCGGGCACCAAGTGGTGCGGCAAGACGTGGGCCGCGCTTGAGCACGGGGCGTCCGCCTCGTATGTCGACGAGAATCTCGACCTCGCGCGTGCCGACCCGGCGATGATGTTGCTGGGAGACCGTCCGCATATTATCGATGAGTGGCAGCGCGTTCCCCAAATTTGGGACTACGTTAGACACGAGGTTGACCGCACCCGGGGTACGCGCGGCGCCTATATCCTCACTGGTTCCGCCACGCCTGCGTTTGGCTCAAAGGCGGAGGCGCCCGCGCATAGTGGAGCCGGCCGCATCGGTCGCGTCCGCATGCACCCCATGACGCTTGCCGAGACAGGTGAGTCCAACGGCAAGGTGAGCCTGGCGGGCTTGTTTGAGCATCGTTTTGAGCCCTGCCGGTGCAATGGCGATACACCGGGGCTTGTCGAAGCCGCCTGCCGCGGCGGCTGGCCCGAGGCGATCGATATGGTTTCGGCTGACGCCCAGCTCATCGCCCGCGAATATCTCAACACCACGTTTTCGAGCAGCTTCCCGGCGGTCGGTCTCGACCCCGATATTGCTCGTCGAGTCTCCGCATCGATCGCGCGCAATCTGGGACAGGCAACCACGTATAAAACGATTCTTATGGATATGCTCGGTGCCGAGGAGGAACCCGCAGCGTTTGCCGATGAGACCAAGGTGCGCAGGTACCTGGATGCCCTCAAAGGTATGTTCATTCTCGAGGAGGTCCCCGGTTGGGTTCCCGCCGCGCGCGACAAACGGCGCTTTACCGTCAAGCCCAAGCGCTATCTGGCAGATCCGAGCCTTGCTTGCGCCTTGCTAGGTATGTCCTTGCAGGCGCTGCTTGCCGACTGGCAGACATTTGGTCTGGTGTTTGAGAATTTGGTCATACGCGACCTTTCGGTCTACGCACGTTCGCTCGACCTGCTGGATAGCACGCCCGTGCGCTATTATCGCGACGATTCGGGCCTTGAGTGCGATGCTATCGTGCAGCTAGCCGACGGACGGTGGGCCGCCTTTGAGATTAAGGTGAGTGAAGATAAAGCGAACGCCGGCGTCGAGAGTCTCAAGCGCGTTCGCAAGAAGGTCTGTGGAAATCCTCGTTCACGCACGCGCGAACCGGAGTTTATGGCGGTGATTGTGGGGGTGGGTGAGTACGCCCGCGAGGTCCAGGACGGTATCTACGTGATACCCGTGCGCGCGTTGGGGCGTTAAGGGGCGCCACGCCGTGTGTTCTCCGCCCGGCGCTACGGATTGGTACAAGGGGGTCAGGTTTGTTTGCACCATGTTGGTGCGAAGTAACCTGATCCCTTGCATCAAGGGTTTGACTTTTAAGACATCATTAAGGCTTGCGTTGTGGAGCAAACCGCAGGTCAATGCTATTC
>ERZ1035001.30-NODE-30-length-96812-cov-168.826379_pt1 | contig 96812 bp, 104 predicted proteins | sample MGYA00520685_ERZ1035001 | MGnify/ENA primary metagenome ERZ1035001 (study PRJEB33766, sample SAMN09781749) | gut metagenome | biome: gut microbiome | host: Homo sapiens | place: Madagascar | study: EMG produced TPA metagenomics assembly of the PRJNA485056 data... | reverse complement strand
CCTGTTTGCCTTTTCACTTCCTCTAAGCATTAATACAATTCTTATTTAGTTGTAAGTGTTTAGTCACTTGAATATTAATAATTTAATTCCTTGAACATTAATAGTATTTGTGTGTAAAGGTTATATGAGTAAGCATTAGTATGCTCTTAGTATAACTCTGAGATATGTTACACATTATATTATATGTAATAGGATTTAATTCTGTTAATGTATAGAGGGAGATGAAGAATGCTCTATTTACATCTCTTCCTGACAAGAGGATTAGAGAGGTAAGTAGAGTGTTTAGGAGTTCAGTGCATTGAGTAAGTAGGATAGGATAATAGAGTGTGGAATACACTTTATATCCTATCTTTCTTGTTTTGTATTGAATGTAACTTGTTGATTTATTGAGAGTTAATAGTATGGACTGACATATTGTCAGATGTGTGACATTATGTCAATCCCAACAATTATCACCTCATTACAATCAACAATAATAAAACAATCATCCAATAATGTATGACTGTTTTTACTGTTACAGTGATAATACAAAACTACACTCCAACAAGCAAACAATCGAACAAACACATATTAATTGTTGTTAAATGTCTTCAATTGAGTACCAATAATATTGAAAGTGCTACTGAAATTGGGTGCAGATGTAAAGGATAGTACACTACTACAGGACTGTGGTGAGAGTAATATTAATTACTCAAGAGACTTAGTGAGATAGAAAGAACAGGAATCAACATAAAATTGCACAGAGAGTAAGAAGGTTCTGAAGCTAAATATATTGGAAAGAATTAAGGCATATTAAAGACAGCAACTAATATTACATGATTTAGGGATTAGGAAGTAGTACATGGCAGTACATAACTCAATTGCAGTTATTGATAGTTCAAGTCTATCATACTTCCCTTTTATCAACTTATAAAAAACAATCAAATGAGCAAACAAGCATTTTATAATGGCATACTTTATCAGATAGAGTATCAGCCAGAACTGTCAAACAATGATTACACACAACACAAAGTGTATTACATAAAGGAAGGAGAAAGTTATGGCAAATCAAGAAGAGCCATTGTATCTATCATGGAAGAAGAGTTAGGACATAAGCAAGGGTATTTATGGTCTATTGGTGAATATTATATAAAGAATAAACAGCATCCATCTATGGCTAATGCTTTTCATCCATACTATAAATTCACCTATGATGAGAACTTGGATGTATTTGTATTTACTCTTGTCATACCTTATGATGACTAAATATGACTACAGATAAACAGAAAGCTGCTCTTCACTTTTGTGAAAAGTGGCTTAATGTCACATTCAATGGTGATATTAACAATTTCCAACAAGTAAGTAATTTCCTCTCAGAATATTTAGAGGAAGCCAAACTAACTTATGAGGAAATTGCATGTGAGTATGAATCTTATTTATGGGACTTAATGGACTAAGTTATGGCAAGATATAGAGTAAATCCTAATGCAATATGTAGTTCAAAGAATTACAAGCAATCAAAGAAATTACACATGAATATGTTAAAGAGAAATCATGAAGTATTCATGGAAATGGTAATAAAGGAAGAAATAGTTGTCAAGAGACAGGCATATATTAAAGTATTTGGTAACTTGATAGCTATTACTCCAGGTGAAGTAGCAAGATTTGAAAAGAAGATGACTATAATATGGAAATAATCCTATTTATGATGGCTTTGGTGTTCCATGCCATAATCCTCTATATTATATTTGATTACTGTAACAAATCTTAAATAAATACGCAGTGACAATTAGAGAGTTATATATCTTTGCCCAATCTCATGCTCTTCTTGACAAGAGTGTGGGACTGGTCATTGATGAAAATAAAGCACATCTCTGCACATAATAATACCTTAGCTCATAGCAACATTATGAATAATCAAGGCAATGAGTCTATGAGTAAGTCTAACATAGACTACAGGAATAAGGTAGAATTTAGTACAGAAGATGTGCTTGAATTATTTTCAACTTAACAAGCAATTAAACAAAATGAACAAATTTAAGTTTATAATCAAAGGTATATTGTTATGGACAACAGGCTTTGTGACTATACTCTTTGTAGTAGGAGTAGATAGTATCTATGACAATGGATATTTCTTTCAGACTCTTATAGCTGTTGTAGTGATGATATTCTGTTGCTATAAGCTAATCTCAGAGGAAGAGTTTGAAGTATTGTCTTTGTACAGATGGTTTAACAAAATAATAGGAGAAGAATCATGCGGACAGTAGCTGTAATTTTCACAGATAGGAGAATACCTCTTAGTGAGGTATCTTCCTACAAAAAGTACAAATTCTTGTGCAACTATGATATTATATCACCACTTGATATAATAGAAGACCCAAGATACAATAGTAAGATGATGGTAGTAGGGTTTACTTGTGATACTGATAGAGTTCAACAAGGAATAACACTGAAAGACATCTACATTACCAAGGTAAATGGACAAGTTATTGTCCAGCCTACTGGATTGGTTAATGGTAGCTTGGTAGGAAGTGATTTTGACATTGACAAACAAAGAACAAATAACATGGAAGAGAAAAGAAACATCAAGGTAACACTTGAGCAGGCAATAGAGTGGTATAATAGTGGTAATAGTACACTGCGTACATTAGCACTGAGTGCATATACTGAGGATGAATTGAAGCTCAACTTCAAATACATCAACAGTAAAGTATGCAATACATGCTTCTGTGCCAATGTCCCTGTTGATGAAGCAGAGAAGTATAATACACTTGTAGACTTGGCAGTCATCGCTAAGTTCTTCAATGGCTCTTGGAAGAAAACTGCGGGCAATATAGGATATTTCCTTGGCAATTATAACAATGGCAGTGGTCCTGTAGTTCATACTTGCAATGGTGTTGGTGTATATCAGCACAATACTGTACAGTATGCAGGTATTGTATACTTCAGAAATCAAGAAGATGCAATCAAGGCAGCTAAGATTCTTGGTGATAGAGTGAAAAACTTATTTGATTAGGACATTAAATTGTATGATTATGGAGATTCCAGAAATTCCAGAAATTTGGATAGTTAGAAAACCCAAGCATGACTTAGGGTATTTACTGTTAGCAAGGGTGAGTGTGGCTTACAGGATACTTGAATAACTATTTAGGAAATCACCATGTCCTCCCTCGTGGTGATTTCTATTAAATTGTTAATACAATCTTTAAAGAAGTTAGGAAGTAAAGTGTATGGAACAAGAATATATTAAAGGTGATATTGTTATGTATGCTGGCAGAATACATACAATTATGGATACACTTGGGGTAAATAATTATGAGTTATCTTGTATAGAACATCCAGTACATCAATTGGAATTATCAGGAGTTCCTCTTACTCCTAAGATACTTTCAACAAATAGCTTTAAAATAGTTAGACAAGATGAAAGTGGTGCTCTTTATTTTAAAGAGGGATTAGGTATTGATATTGTAGCCAGTTATGTACGTAACTGTTATGATATTTGCATTAGTGGCAATAAAATGTTGAAAGACGTAAAATACTTACACCAACTCCAGCACCTTCTCTTCGGTCTAGGACTTAACTCAGAAATGGAGGTATGAATATAATTACGTTTGGTAAATATAAAGATATGCCAGTTACAAGAGTTCTTAGAATTGATCCAAGTTACTTTGGATGGTGCAAGAACAATGTTCGTTGGTTCAAATTCTCTAAAAGAGACTACGAAATATACTTGGAATGGTTATCTTTACAGCAAAATCATTTACAATTCACAGGATATTCTGATGATATGGGTAATATTAGATTCCTTTTTAGAAAAGTTGAAGAAGGCAAGTTTAATGCTTACTCTGATACGGAATATCTTACTAAAGAGACGTGTGGTGAATATCTAAAAAGTACAAAAGAACATTATTTTAGCAAACATGTTTAACCGCCTTCGGGCATAAATAGATAGAATATGAATGAACGAAAATGCAAGAAGTTATTCTACAAAGAGAGTGCTAAATGGCTTCTGAAAAGAGGTTGGACTGATGGTTATGTAAGTCCTAATACTATAAAATATGTAGTAAGAAAGTTAGAAAAACTCACAAAGTTAAAACTTATATACTACTTACACAATAGAGTTGAAAAAGATTGCTTTGTAATAAGAAAGAAGGAATAGTTTGCTTCTTATCTGTAAAGATAGTAGAAGTACATGCTCTCTTAGCTCAGTTGGATAGAGCAATGGTTTCCTAAACCATAGGTCATTGGTTCAAGCCCAATAGGGAGTACTAAGGTGTTATTTAAAAGGTAATTTGATTGTTTTAGGTATTTAAATTAATGGTTATTATAGGAAACTGGTATGTGATATATAGGTTTCCTTTTGTTATGTCTCCATAGCTCAATTGGATAGAGCAACAGCCTTCTAAGCTGTGGGTTGTGAGTTCGAGTCTCACTGGAGATACAATGTCTATTTAACCACTATTTCCTGACCATGCAAGGCAAAATGACTGAAAATGTGGTGCTGGTAGGTAAGCTACTGTTTCTTGTTTTAGCTTGTACTTTGTTCTTAGAAAGAAGCAAAGCAATTGGAAAATTCATAAAAACATATTCAATGGAAAATTATCAATACTATGGCTTATTTCTTGGTACAGATACCAAGAATATGCTGATGGATAATCTAACTGACAACATAGACTATAACATAGCCTTAGGTGTGGCAGATAGAATATTCATAGACCATTGCACATTGTTGCATAAATCCCAGTTAGAAGGTAATGAAGAATTGCAGTCATACCTGGAGAGTAACTTAGGAAAATCTATAAGCATTAAGTTAGTGGCAGTAGGTGTCTCTGATAAGGCTATGGCTTTCAAAGTTGAGGGAGTGGACAATATCTGTGCTAATGAAGTACCTCACATTACTATTGCTACATTTAGAGGAGGAAATCCTGTAGATAGTAACAGAATCATTTATTGGAAGAATATTGAATCTATAATTATAACTGTAAAGCTTGAAAAGAAATGACAAAAGAGGAAGCAATTAAAGCTATGCAGACTCACAGAGTAAGGCATAGATACTTCAGTAAAGAAGAGTGGGTAACTCGATGCACTAATGGCATGTTATGCTTAGAAGATGGTGTGATGTGTGACCCAGAAGAGTTCTGGAGACAGAGACAAGGTCCTGGATGGGATGATGGATGGGAGATTATACCTAATCCTGAAAGGAGTGTAGGATAAAGTTACAATGATGGGAGAGGTTAATAATCAGCAACTCCCATCATTTGCATAATGGGGCATTTTGGTTTTGATTGCTGATTATTTGGTAAGAGAACATGCAAAGACTGATGGAAAGACATCAAAACAATAACTGGCAATACTTCTTATAGAGTTGCTGCCTAAATAGGCTGAGTAGCACTTACTTGGAAACAGAAAGGTGCAAAGCCTGAATGAAGACTAAGGCTGAGGGTCCGACTTTAAGAGCATTAATAGGCTGTGGTCTCGCAGAAGGTAACTCAACTTTTTCCTTGTTTATGGACAATAAAATAAGGTGGTGGAAATACTGTAAATCCAGTTAGCCCAGTGGGTAACTAACCACATTAAAAAGTAGTAAGCATGTGTAATTCTTTTATTAAAGATTAGTAAGACAGGGGTTCGATTCCCCTATGCTCCACAAAATAATCTTAGTATTAACTAAAAAAAAAAGTATGTTTTACGTATTAATGTTTGAGTTCATGCTATTGGGAGTAATGGTGGACTATTAAGCATATTCTATAGGAATTGCTTGAAGGTTGAGGATATGATATTCCATCCTTTGTACAGTAAAGTGTTTGTACCTATGGTTAAAAGTGGCAATAGGTTCTTACATTTTATAGCATATCCATTAGGATTCTGCATCTATTGTAGTACCTTTTGGATAACTATGCTTATTCTTATACTCTTCCTGACAAGCTGGGACTCACTTCCTAAGTGGCAGGATATTGTAATAGGAATTAGCAGCAGAAGGTGTAGCTCACCTGATAGTGTGTATAAGTTGCAAATTCTTGATACACAAACATCCTGACTTAGATAGGGATTACTTAAAACATTTACATGAGTAACTAAAATGATTGGAGTAATCCTGTATCTAAGATGAAGGTTAGGTTCGAGTCCTAAGATACACCATATTTATTGTTTCACTTCTAAAAAAAAAAGATGGAAAAGAATGAAAAGAATGTTCTTGAGAGAAATCTGGAACAAAAGCATTTTGAAAATGCTGCTGAAGCCATTAAGGGTGGCAAAGAGAGTGGTAGTTTGACAGATGTTGAACTTGTTGAAAACTTGGTAGAAAGCTACAAAGGCAAGACAGTGCAAACACCTATTGAGGTGATTGCAACAAGTGCAATATTCCTCAATGCAAGAGAGCTGATGGGTACTATTAAAGCCTTGAAGAATACTCTCCATGTCAAAATGGTAGAGGAACTGAAAGAAAAGGCAGATAAGGGAGAAGCCACAGCAAAAGATGTAATGGCTGCAATTATGCTTGCTGCAATTATAAAGGAAGAATCTAAAGAAGATTAATAAACATGAATGAAATCAAGTTAAGTCTGAGTGTTGAGCTTCAGGGAAGCACAATGTTCAGCAAGGAGGAGTGCCTTAAAACAACTCGCAAAGTGATTGAGAAGAAGACCAAAGCTGGTAAAATCTACAAGAAAACCATTGAGGTAAAAGTAGAGGATTGGGACAAGATGGAGAAGCACTCTATGAGAGTGGCTAACACAAATGGCACCAATCCAGAGATTATCACTTTCCATACAAGAAAGTGTAAGCCAGCTACACAGTCCCTGAACATGAGCAAGGAGGCTTATGAGTATATGATTGACAAGGATTCTTGTCCTTCATGGTCTAAGCCTGGCAAGTGGGCTGCAATGAGTGAAAAGGAAAGACTTGAAGCTCATTTGCAGAGAACAGTAGAATACCTTGGAGGTGTATCATATACCTATCAGGTGTTTGAGGACTAAATGGGAATGTTCTCATAGTAAGGGCAGGGGTACTAATAATACCCTTGTCCTTCTTTTTTTTTTACAACCTACTGACTAAGTGGGATAAAACTAGGAGACTATGGGATATGTTCCTAAATTTATACACCTTGACCATTTCATTGATGTAGAATACCCATTTGGTGTTCATTGGAAGCATAGTTATATACAGCAGAGTGCAAAAGCAATCTTCAATACATATAAAGAAGATATTGAGGAAGGTACAAGCATTACTTTTGTAGCAAGAGGTACATCAGGAGCCATGATTGCAGGTGCTATGCTTAATGAGTTACACAACATCAACCCAACTACTAAGACCTATATCCTGATTGTCAGGAAGGGAGAAGATACAAGTGCTCATTGTTCTTCATTAAGAGGAATTGACGAGGTTGGTACTACAAGGTTTATAGTTGTGGATGACTTTATATCATCAGGTGAAACCATTAGAGCAATTATACAGGACTTAGATAGGCAGCCTTGGGGCGAGTTATCCCCATCTAATAAGTATGATATGCTTTGTGTAAGTAACTTCATTGATGCAAAAGCATTAAAGAAGAACTCATGTGATGATTACGGGAAATGGAAAGGAATTTGTTCAAGATTTAAGTATGTAATATGTTGTCCTAAACCAGAATAATATGATGGTATATAATGTATTACTCCTCATTGCATTATGTGTTTGGGTTATCATAATGTACAATAGGTATCTTCCCAAAATTGATATAGTCATTTCAGGGAATAAATACATTGTACTATTGTGGTATAACAAATGGTATTGGAATGAGCAGTATAAGAGGACTTACATAAAATTGTTTGAGATATGATAGAATTTACTATTAATAGGAACAGGAGTGGAAAGAAGTCAAGATGGGCTAAAAAGTACCCAAGGAAGAGAATACTAAAGAGAGGCAGTGAGAAGGCTGCTGGATGGTATTTTCACAATTGGCTTGATGATGATTATCACTATTTCCACGGGAATTTGCATAAATTCCTATTGAAGAATGTAGGCAGACCAGTAGATAAGGTGTTTTCTGAGTTCTTACAGAGATGTAGAAGGGACTGAGGCGTATAACTTGAGAGAACTATTCTATGATATGTTTAAAGAAAAAGAGGACATAGACTATAGAGGAGGTTTCTACTTGTCCAATGGCATTATCAATTACAAGAAGAGAAGCAAAAGACCTAAAGGCTCTTATGCTCCATCACCTTTTACATTACAGCAACTTAATACTCAAAGTCTTCCAAGCAAGAGAAAGTTGTATGATATATGTAAGAGAGCTAAGGAGACACATAAGAAGCAACTTCTTGGTACATTCTACATCTCAACTGGTTTATATAAGACAAGAAAGGCTACAGTATATGTAGCTGCAAAGTTAGACTATGTGGCATCTTATTTTTATATGGGGATTGCCAAAATAGCAGGGGTAGGATTAGGTGTTGGGTTCTATGTAGATAAAGCACAAGATGGGAAAGAATATATTGACCCAAGGTACACCACCTACTCTGAATGCAAATGGTCAAGCAATAAGGGGTTGCCTGACTATGTATTTTTGACCAAAGAAGGAGACTAAAGTCTCACTGACTAAGCAATATAAGTTTAACAAAAAAAAAAGCATGAAGAAAGTAGATTATGGGTAAAGTAGTAGTAAAAGTTGCTGTATGGTTTGTAATCTTTATTGTCCTATTGACATTAGGACTTGAAATGATTTCAGCACCTAATACCATTGAGAATGTGATAGGATTCTTTATGGTAGTGGCAATATTATATCTATCAGTCAGAACAAAGTGTTTAACAACAATTAAATTAGAAAGAAAACATGAAAAGTAAATTGATTTTGGGACTTCTGTCCCTGTTTATGGTGTTCTCAATGACATCCTGTGGATATGAAAGAGTAGATGCAGGTTGTGAAGGTATTAAAGTGAATCTCTATGGCTCTGACAAGGGTGTAGATGATGTATCTTTGGTTACTGGTGCAGTGTGGTATAATCCATTCACTGAGCAGGTTTATGAGTATCCTACTTATGTCCAGACAGTAGATTATCCTGCTTTCACAATTAATGCAAAGGATGGTTCAGAGTTCAGTATTGACCCTACTATTTCATTGAAGATTGCTGATGGTAAGTCACCTCAGGTATTCAAGAAGTATAGGAAGGAACTCAAGGATGTAATCAATGGAACTCTCTTTAACTATGTAAAGGATGCCTTTAGAATCCAGCTCAATAAGTATACTACTGATGAGATTGTATCAAACAGAGATATGGTAGAGAAGGCTATTGAAGCACATTTGTCTAAAGCATTGCTCAAGGAGAATTTTCAGCTAGAACAACTTACTTCAGGATTGAAGTATCCTAACTCTATTGTAGAAGCTGTTAATGCTAAGAATGCAGCTATTCAGCAAGCTCAGAAGGCTCAGAATGAGTTAGCTGTAGTAAAGGCAGAGGCAGAGAAAAAGGTAGTTGCAGCTCAGGCTGAAGCAGAGGCTAATAAGCTTAGAACACAGGCTTTGACACCATTGATTCTCAAGCAGCAGTGGATTGAGAAATGGGATGGCAAACTCCCAGTATATGGAAGTCTTCCTACATTATTTAAAGGCATTGAGTAACTATGACTTGGATTATAATTGGTTTAATATCCTTCATAATCCAGATATATGTACTAAAGCATACTTACTCCTGTAGAGTAAAAGGTAATACTCCATTCGATTGGAGAGGGGCTGAAAAAATAGGTATTCCTTTATGGATAGTACTCATTATGCTTATTACCAGTATCATTCCATTTGTTAATATGGTAGAGATTATTGCGTTTTGGGTTGTATGGTTGGGATACTATTTCAATCCTGATGAAGGTCCATACTATGATACTTGGTACACATATTGGAGATTCAAGGATAAATTCTTTTCAAGAAAGATATGAGAAATAAATGGTTGAAAGCACTCATTGTAGCAGCTACAGTGGTGCCGTGGAGTGTAGTAATTGCATTACTCTTGCAAGTTAAGAGTATAGTTTCTCAACAGCCAAAGGTTGAAACTGTCCCTGTAATAGAGGTAGCTGATACCATTATTAATGAGCAACCAAAGTTCTTCTCCCAGAACCCTAAGGAGGGTCTGGAGGAGGCTTTGTCTTATTATGGTTTAGAGCATAAAGATATTGTCTATGCTCAAGCTGTTCTTGAAACTGGACATTTCAAGTCTAAGGTATGTTTGAAATACAATAATCTCTTTGGTCTTTATAATAGTAAAGAAAAGAGATATTGTAAGTTCAAGCATTGGACTGAAAGTGTTGTAGCTTATAAGGAGTGGATACAGAAGAAATATCAACCTCCAGATAACTATTATACCTTTCTTGAGAATATTAACTATGCAAATGATAAAGAATATATAAGTACATTAAAAAGTATTGTAAACAAAAAATGACAAGAGAAGAAGTGAATAACTTGGCTTTGTCTAAGATAGATAAGGCTAAGTACTTGATACTTGAGTTGATAACTGGAATGGGTAAGACCAAGGTAGCAATAGACCTCATTAATCATATATGTGATAGGGTATTCAGGAATGATGAAAGCCCTACTACTATACTTATTCTTGTAGCTAAGACTGTACATAAGCAGACTTGGAGGGATGAGATTGAGAAATGGGGAGGTATCAAGTCTGACTATATTACCATTGAGTGTTATGAGTCACTAAAGAACTATGAGAACTCATACTTTGATGTAGTAGTGGCAGATGAGATGCAGCATTTGTCAGAAGCAAGAATTGATGTATTGGAGACTATTCATATCAATGAATCTTTCATTGGATTGTCTGCCACTATAAAGAGAGACATGAGGGATTATTTCATCTACAGCCACAAGGCTGAGGTCATTAAATGTGGTCTCAAGGAAGCTGTAGAGGATGAAGTATTGCCTGAGCCTACAGTATATCTATTTCCTTTGACTTTGAACACTACTAATTATACCTATAAGGCTAAGAAGTTTGGTCGTGATATAATCACTACCCAGAAAGGTTATTATGATAGTGTCTCTTCACTTATAGAGTGGTACAAAAATAAGTACTTTAACTCAAGAAATGAGAGAATGAAGAACTTATGGCTTTCAACAGCAGGCAAAAGATTGAAGTGGTGTGCTGAACAGAAGGAAGCCCTTGTATTAGTTCTTCTTGACAAGTTCAGGAATTACAAGACTTTGACTTTCTGTAGTAGTATTGAACAGTCAGAGAGGTTAGGTAAATACAATATCACCTCAAAGAACAAGGCTTCAGTGAAGAACCTTGAAATGTTTAATCTTAACAAGATTAAGCATATCACTGCCTGTAACATACTCAATGAAGGTGTGAACTTGACTAATTGTAGGATAGGTATATTCTGCAACTTGAATAGTTCGGAGATTGTAGTAAAGCAAAGAGTTGGTAGAATACTTAGACATAAGTCTCCTATTATCATCATACCTTATTTCAAGGATACAAGGGAAGAAGAACTTGTGCAGAAGATGATAGAGGAGTACTCTGAGGATTCTATCATTAGTGTTGATAGTATTAATGACATTAAGCTATGACAATATGTTTAAGTAAGGAAGGGTGCCAGAAGAACAACATTAGTCTTGCTGAGGCTCTTTTAATGCTTGCCATCCATAATAATGCTGACCTTGATGCAGCCCAAAAGGAACTAATCAAGAAAGGGTATATAACTGCTAACAGGGATGACCTGTTTCAGCAGGTTGGATGGAGACTCACTAATAAAGGTACTGAGGTAATAGATTCTGTAATTGTAGACTCTGATAAGAAACAAGAACCTAATGACAGGTTAGTTCAGCTGGCTACAAGGCTCAAGGAGATATTTCCTAAGGGCAAGAAAGATGGTACTAACTATTATTGGGCAGATGGAGTGGCTTTGATTGTACGAAGATTGAAGTTATTCTTTAAGAAGTATGGAAATACTTATACTGATGAGCAAATCATACAGGCAACCAGTAAGTATGTGGAAGGTTTCAATGGGAACTATACATATATGAGGTTATTAAAGTATTTCATATTCAAAGAGAAAGTTGGTGCTGCTGGTGAGGTTGAAGGAGACTCAGAATTGATTAGTTATATTGAGAACTTCGGACAGGAAGATACTCTAAGTAGGGATTGGAATACAGAGTTAAGATAGTATGGATAAAAGTCTTATAAACAGAGTATTGAATGGTCTTGAAGAGAGAAGAAAAAAGGTCATCAATGGTGGTATAAACTCTATTCCTTCTCCCTTTATTAGATTTAGTGAGGATTTCTTGGGAGTAGAACAGGGCAAGTATTATGTTGTAACTGGCTCAACAAAGTCAGCTAAGACTCAAATAGCATCTTATTTGTTTATATATAATACTTTACTTTATGCCTATAATAATCCTGACAAGTTAAGGGTTAAGATATTTTATTATCCTTTGGAGGAAACTCCTGAAGATATTATGACAAGATTCATGTCTTATCTGCTCTATACATTGAGTGGGTATAAGATAAGAATTAGTCCAACTGACCTAAGGTCTGTCAGGAATAATAAAGTGTTAGATGAAACTATAATAGACTTACTCAAAAAAGACGAGTATTTGGATATTCTTAAATTCTTTGAAAGTAATGTTATATTTAGTGCATCCACAAATCCTACAGGAGTATATAATGAGTGTAGGAAGTATGCAGAAAGTAATGGTATTGTACATACTAAGAAGCAAACTATAAAAGGAGAATTAGAAGAAACTACTACTGTGGATGCCTTTGATTGGTATGAGTCTAATGACCCAGATGAGTATAGAATTATATTCTATGACCATATATCATTGACTAATACTGAGAGAGGAATGTCCTTGAAACAAAGTATTGACAAATTAAGTGAGTACTGTGTTATACTTAGAAACAGATATAACTTTAGTCCTGTAATTGTACAACAGCAAGCCTTTGAAAATGAGGGTATTGAGAACATAAAACTCAATAGAGTAAGACCTACGGTTGCAGGAGCTGCTGATTCAAAGTATACTATGAGAGATTGTAATGTAGCTTTAGGTATATTTAGTCCTTTCAAGTATGAACTTAAAGAATACTTTGGTTATGACATTTCAAAGCTAAGGGATAATTGTAGATTCTTAGAGGTGCTTATTAATAGAGGTGGGAGTCCAGGAGGTATAATAGCTTTATACTTTGATGGAGCTGCCAACTATTTCAGCGAGCTTCCTAAAGCAGATAACCCTAAGATTCAAGATGTATATAAATCTCTTCAAGACATGAGAGCAAAGATAGCTAAATCATTTTTTAGTTATGGAATAAGTAAAATAGATAAAGAGTTGTGGATAACTAAACTATTTAGTAAATTTGCAGCCCTTTTCAAGTAAAAGTTATAAAACAAAAACAATGGCAAAGATTTTAGTTTTGGCTAAGTCAGGCTTTGGAAAGACTACTTCCTATTGTGGTAGGGAGAAGTTAGGTATCAAAGGTCTTGACCCAAAGGAAACTTATGTTATTCAGTGTATTGGTAGGGGTGTTCCTAACCCTAACTTCAAACTGATTGAGGGTAGCATTGGAGTAGAGAATGTAGGTAAGCCTACACAGAAACTTACAAATGTAAATGCCCTTGGCACAGGCAATAGGGTGCAGGTAGATGGTCTCACAGGTCTTGACAGATTTGCAGCAGTGACAGAGATTATCAATATGCTGAAGAAGTCTCCTTTCAAGAACATTGTGATTGACGACTTCAATTATCTTGCACAGGATTTCTATATGGCAAATGCCATGAAAGGTGGATGGGATACTCCTAAGCAGATTGGCTATGGAATGGGTCTCATCTTTGATGCTTTCAAGGGACTTCCTGAGGATAAGAATATCATCTGCTGTGCCCACTATGAGGAGTATAAGGATAAGAATGGTGACTCCATTTCCTATAAGTTCAAGACCACTGGAAAGATGGTTGATGACTACATTACTCCTGAAGGTAAGTTTGATATTATCCTCTTTGGCAAGGTAGGATATGATGCAGAAAACAAGAGACCTATCAAGCACTTTGTCAAGGAGTTTGATGGAGAATACCCTGCTAAAGACAGTCTTGGTGCATTGGATGACCTTCCTGATGAGATTCCTAATGATTTGTCTATAGTAGTAGACAAATTGAGGGAGATTTATGGATAGAAATGAGACTGTAAGAATATCAAGGTTAGCTGCCTTTGGTGGACTTACTGAAAGTGATGCCAGTATAGTACTTATGCAGTATTGTATGGAGCATGGGAAACCATATCATGAAACTGCTATGTTTGTGATAAATGTACTGAAAAGTAAACAGCTGTTAGCACATTGTCTCAACATAGCATTAAGCTTCTACGAGAGAAAGTTCACAGTATATAAGCTATGGAGTGCTCCCAATCCATTAAATAACAGGGGGCAAGAAAGAAAGTTATTACAAATCTTTTAATATAAGAAAATATGAAGACATTGACAGTAAGACAGTTTGCAGGTGTAAAGAGAATTGCACAGAATGTTAATCCTTTGGTAGTAAAGAAGAATAAGATTGCTGCCAAGATTGATGAACTCAATGCAGAGTATAATGCTCTGACTGAGGAGATTGAGGGACATGAGATGGGTGTCAAGGCTTTGACAGGTGGTCTCACAAGTGAAGACTTGGTTGTCAAGAAGGTAGAAGATACTGGTAAGGTTGATAAGGATGGCAAGCCTGTAAAGGTTACTAAGTATGAGCCTAAGGCTGGTACAGTAGTATTCAATGGAGAGGCTAATGTGTATGAGATTCATACAGAGGAGCCTGAGGTTGAAGATGTTGCTCCTGAGACAGTAGATGATACTGAGATGGCACCTGAGACAGAAGTAAAGGCTGGTGAAAAGTCTCCTTTTGACCCTACTAATACTTTCAACAATGGTGCAGAAGACAGTGACAAACTGTCCCTTGGAGAGTAATCAGAGTAGTAAGAAATAGAATTAAGAACAAGAAAAATCATTAGAAAATGAAGAAGACAAATTTTGCATTTATGGCATTTGCTGCTGGTAAAGTATCTACTGAAGGCAATGCAGTAAAGAGATATACAGGTGTAGCTCCTGTATCTATTTTGGCTGTAAATCCTGACAAAGCAGAGCTTGAGAAGCTGTATAATACCCAACTTGAAAATGACCCTGAATATCTGGGTGAAGTTGAGGTAGGTGAGGATAAGCACAAGGTACAGAATGTCAGACTTGACTTCATTGTTAAGACTGATGCTGAGAAGTGTGGTGGTATTGAATTTACCACTAAGGTAGCTTTCTTCCTTAGAAAGGAGTACAGATACAACAGAGACCAGACTAAGGTACAGGTAATTGATAAGTATGGTAGAACTGCTTGGGTTACTGTAGAGCAGGCTAAGGCACATGAAATTCCTGTATATAAGAATGGTCCTGCCAACATTGATAAGGGCTATAGACCTGCTTATCATGGTGAGGAAGAGCTTACCAACTTCATCAAGGCATACCTCAACATTCCTAATGTAATGAAGTATGTCAATAATACTTGGGTTATGGTAGATAAACCTGAGGATTGTGAGGCAAGACTTGAGAGTATTGCTGAGTACTTCAAGGGTAACTTCAAAGAGCTGAGAGATGCTATTGCATTGCAGCCTAATAACAAGGTTAAGGTACTGTTTGGTGTAAGAACCACTGATGATAACAAGCAGTATCAGGCTGTTTATAATCAGATGTTCTTGAAGAACAATATCACTGACTACAGCAAGTTGGATGCAGACTTGCAGGAAAGAAAGGCTAATGGTGCATATCCTACTACTGAGTTTACTGTAGGTGACTTGAAGGAGTATGATGTAGAATCTACTGACCTTAGTAACTCTGGTGCATCAAGTGATATACCTTTCCCCTGGCAATGATGCTGGTGGTACACCTTGGAATTTTGGTAAGTAAGTAGTAATTTCTAAAAAAAAAAGCAATGGCATTCAGTTCTGGTAAATCTTCTGTGAGCCTTGATGATATTCTAAGTAAAGTGACAGAGGCAGACATCCTGTCACATTACTTGGGAGTCACTGAGGTTCCGTGCATAATCAATAGTCCCCTTAGGCAAGATAGGAGACCTTCCTTTGGTCTTTACTCTTCTGATGGGATAAGGATATTTTATATAGACTTAGCTACAAAGGATAGTGGAGGTCTGTTTGACCTTCTTGGTAAAATGTGGAATTGTGGTTTTAAGGAGGTCTTGAGTAAAATTAATGAGGATATTTCAAAGTTCTGTGGTAGTGCTAGTATTCATTCATATACTCCCTGTGCTGTAAGAAGTACAAGTAGTTACAACAAAGATACAGATTTGCAGTGCAAAGTCAGAGATTGGAGAGATTATGATATTGAATATTGGGCTTCCTATGGTATAACTTTGGAATGGCTCAAGTATGCAGAGGTTTATCCCATATCTCATAAGATTGTCATAAAAGATGGTCATAGGTATGTGTTTGGGGCTGATAAATATGCCTATGCTTATGTAGAACACAAGGAGGGAAAAGTTACTCTAAAGATATATCAGCCTTTCAATAAAGCTGGTTATAAATGGAGTAACAAGCATGACAATTCTGTAGTAAGCCTATGGACTAAAGTACCTGAATATGGGGAACAGATTTGCATTTGTTCTTCACTGAAGGATGCTTTATGTTTATGGGCTAACACAGGTATTCCATCTCTTGCCATTCAAGGTGAGGGATATAGGATGAGTGATACTGCAATTAGTGAGCTGAAAAGAAGATATAAACAAGTCTTCATTTGCTTGGATAATGATGAGCCAGGATTAAAGGATGCTCAGAAATTATCTGAAGAAACAGAGTTTACTAACGTAGTATTACCACCCTTTAATGAAGGGAAAGATATTTCAGACTTGTACAAGGCTAAGGGCAAAGATGAGTTCCTTAGAATAATCAAGCCTTTATTCATCTCTTCAAGACAAGAGGACAATGATTGGAATGATTTGCCCTTTTGTATAGATTAAAGTTTCAATAAGTTCAATTTATAAAAAAAAAAGTGAAAACATGGAAGCAAGAAAAATTACAGTCGTACAGACTAAGAATCAGAAGAAGAGTGTTATTATGTCAGCAGCCACGACCCTTGCTGAGTTGAAGAGTGACTTGAGAGCCAATGGTATTGACTATGATGGTATGACCTTCTTTGAAGGCACATCAAAGGTTGAATTGAAGAATGATGCTTCAGTTCTGCCACATGATGTTCCTTACAAGGGAACTGTCACCAATGAGTTGGTTTTCATGCTTACTAACACCAACAAGAAAATCAGAAGTGGTGCTGCTACAATGAGTAGAGCTGAGGCATATAGTGCCATCAAGTCTATGGGTTTGCAGGATGCCTGTGTAAAGAAGTTTGGTAAGAACTTCACTATGTGTAAGACTACTGACCTTATTGCACTGGTACAGAGTAATGGTGCTGCAAAGCCTGCACCTGTTGCCCCTAAGTCTGAGACTAAGGCTGAGGCTAAGAAGGAGGAAAAGGTGGAAACACCTGTAAACACTCCTGAAGCAAGTGCTCCTGTAGCACCTGCAAGTAATGGTGGTGGATGTGTTGATACTGTAGCAAGAGCTGCTATCAGTAAGTTGGTGGAAGTTCTTGAGGACAATGGCACAATTGAGGATTATGAGAAAGAGAAAGTACTTGGCATTCTTGGGGGTAAGGTTGCAGTAAGTGCTGAACCTTCTGAAGAGTACAAGCCTAAGTCAGCTTCTCCTTACTCTGATAATGAGATTGATGATATGTTCACAGAAATGGGTGTCAATTAAAAAGGTAAGTAACAGTAGGTAAGGAGGTTAGAAATGCCCCCTTACCTACTTTTTTTTTTACAGTAATATGAGTGGAGAAACAATTAAATTAATTGAGGAGAGGATAGAGGAACTATATAACTCCTTGATGGACAAGCCACTTCGAGTATTAGGCATATTCAATGACTTCTTTGGGGAAGATAAAGTTGATATGCAAGGATATTGGAGTTTGGACAAGTTCAAGTCTTGGATGAATATAGAGCCTTTATCTACTTATATTCCTGATGGTAATATTGTAAGCATGAACAGGAATGACTGGAGTATGTATAAAACACAGGCTATTACTGATTTACCTGGAGACCAGGTAGAAAAGGTTGTTAATGTGTTTACAGATAATAGAGTAAAGGAAAGAATTGGTAATGCTAAGTTCAATGACATATTCATTCTTGTACATTTTCCTCATGTAAGAGTAACTAATGAGCATGGCAGATTTGTTGATATTAACCACCTGTGGGCTAAGGTGAAAGTGGTGTATAATGGCACACTGAATGGAGGATTCACACTTAACAGGTCAGAATATACCCTGCTTCACATCAGAAGTTATTACATGCACAGTCATGTCAGTAATATCCCTATAAATGATTTCACACAATTCCAAAATCCTTGCACAGGCAGTGGTCCTATTAATGGTACTATTACTACCCTCAATAGGGATTATGATGAGGATATATGGAACATGTTCTGCCTTGAACTGAGTAAGTATGTAACTGTAGAATCTGTTGCTGGAACACCTTATCATTACTTGGAGAGGTTAGGTACCGATGATATGGAAGTAGATATAGATAGATTCATTACATATCTGTCTCCTAATCGCCACGTAGATGTCATTACTCTTGGTAGATTCAAGGAGTTTGTAAGGTACTTTATTAACTCTAAGAAGCTCAAATTTAACTATGTCAATGGTTCTTATTCTATTGGAATGTCACTTATTGAATTTATTGTACTCATCAGTAATGAGTTCATTAAATGGTATAATGACCAGTTCAATAAAAAGGAACTAACTATTAAGTTTGCAGACTTGAAGGAATATGGTATCTTGAGGGAGTGCATTATAGACAATGGAAAGATTTACTATGATAGTGACAGGAATGATGTAAACAACTATGCTCAGTATATAGGCAAGAAAGTCTGTGTATTCAAGGGAAAAGAGATAACTGTAGATATTATAGATATTGCAGAAGTGAGGAATGAGAACAAGAGTATAATTCTTGATACTCAGACTGCATTATACATATTAACAACAATACTCAAAGTATTAAATTACAGATATGGAAGAAACAAAGCAACCCACGAAGGTAATCAGCTTGGTACAGAAGTCAGATACCTATAATTATAAGCTGATTATTCCAGCAGAAGTGGAAAGAAAGATAAGGTTTACCTGTCAGAAGGTATGGAATACTGAATGGTCAGGTACATTGTTCTTTACACATGAAGGCTCATTTGAGAATAATGACCTTGTGATAAGATGTGTGGACATTTACATCATGGATATTGGAACTCAAGCCTATACAGAGTTTGATATGAATCCTGATGTAATATCCTACATGTGTGAAAATCCTGAATTGCTTGATTGTCAGATGGGTCTTATACATTCCCATAACAATATGAGTACTTTCTTTAGTGGAACAGACACTGCTACTCTAAAGGAAGAAGGTAGGGATAGGAATAATTTTGTGTCTCTTATTGTGAATAATGCAGGTTCCTATACTGCTGCAATTACAAGGAGGGTTAAGTCAAAGCAGGTCATGGAATCTGTATCTTACGAGTTCTTTGGTGATGGTGAGAAACAGGACACTAAGAAATATGCAAGTGATGCAGATGAGATTGAATGGTTCTATCTTAAAATAGAGAAAGAAGGTGAGAATTATTCCTTTCCAGATATGGCAGCAAGACTTGAGGAAATCAAGCAAGCTAAGGCAGAGAAAGCCAAGAAAGCTCAGACACCTGTATATCCAAGCGGCTATAAGCCTGTTATTGCTAACTCTTATGGTACAAAGGCAGGTCCAGCAAATCTTGTCAAGAAGGAAACTGATAAGCCTAAGGTAGTTCAGCCAACTCTCTTTGATAATGCAAATGACTTGCCATTTGAAGAGGAATATGAAATACCTTATGGTCAGGTAACATTTGATAAAGTTACTTTGAAGTCTCTTGTACTTCAATTGATTACAGGCAGCATTATTATCTCTAATGATAGTAAGATTGACATTACCAAATGGGCTAAGTCAATGCCTGCATTGTATGAAAAGAGATTTGGTAAGGGTGAAGAAGGCATGAAAAATTTCAAAATATGGGCAGATACCTATGCAGAATATCTGACATGGTATGTGACAGATGAGAAGTTGGAAGAGCTTGGCTTTGATGAAACAGAAATTTGTGCTATTTGTGCCCATGATATGATAGAGGAGCTTACAAAACTCCCTGAAAATGATTATATCAAAGGGTATATTGATGCACTTCAAAAATATTTAATATTATGAATGAAGAAGTAACAATTCCACAAGAAGAAATTGAGCATTGGGTTACAGGGGGACCCACTCCTGTACCTGTGGGGGAGGATGATGGTGACAGCATTAGCCTTGAACTTTTAGAAGAAGAGCAGGCTATCCTTGACCAAGCTGTAGAGGATGCACATCAGGAAATACCTACAAACTCTGCAACTTTGCTTGTAGATGAAGCTACAAGTAGGTTTAGTTCTGCTATTTGGTATGAGAACATTCAGAAGAAGACTGTCATTTTGGCAGGTGTAGGTGGTATTGGTAGTTATGTAGGCTTCTTATTAGCAAGAATGAAGCCAGCTTCTATGTTTATCTATGATGATGACATAGTAGAAGCTGTCAATATGTCAGGTCAGCTGTATGGTCAGTCTGATTTAGGCAAAGCTAAAGTATATGCACTGACTGAGATGATTAGAAACTATGCTGGCTATAGCAGTGTCTTTGCAATAGATGAGAGATTTACCAATGAATCTGAAGCATCAGACATTATGATTTGTGGCTTTGATAATATGGCAGCAAGAAGACTCTTCTTTAATAAATGGGTAAACCATGTTCAGTCCAAACCAGAGGAGGAAAGGAAGAATTGCCTGTTCATTGATGGTAGATTGGCAGCAGAGGAGTTTCAGGTATTGTGTATTAAGGGAGATGATGGGTACAACATCAATAGGTACAGTAATGAGTATTTATTCTCTGATGCAGAAGCTGATGAGACAATATGCTCCTATAAGCAGACTACCTTCTGTGCAAATATGATTGCATCTTATATGGTCAATTTGTTTGTGAACTTCTGTGCTAATCAGTGTGAGCCTCTCATTGACAGAGACCTGCCATTCCTCACCACATATAATGCAGAAACAATGTATCTCAAAACTGAAGTATAATGGAATTTAGTATAAGATTTGCACATGGTGTTAGTAGTGTTTTTAGCAGCAGGGACCACGATAATCCGACCCAACTTGGAAGAGAATTATCTCTTGATAGTAATAATGTGTTTAGGAGAAGTCTTATCATTGAAGTAAATGATGATGAGGTAGAGATTCCTGTTATTGCAAGAGAACACTTTGAGAGCTTAGTGTCAGAGAAGATAGACCATCCATTAGCTGTAGGAACCAAGAGGATAATACTGCCATTGTATGATAATGCACTAAGTCAAGAGAGAAGAACCTTTGATAGTATCATAATGCAAATGTTCAATAATGTAAGATTTGACATGAGGCTGCAGAAGATAACTACCAAAGGTGAAGTGTATTATGGAGGCAAAGGCATTATCTTTGATGAAAGCTATGCTCCATTGCTGTTATGTACACTAACTGCAAGAAAGGTACATACAGAAGAAGGTGGTGATAATATGGTCTATTATAGACCTGTATGCCATGTTAGCCCTAAAGTATTCTTAGAGTCTGACAAGTTGATTAACAAAGGTATTATTAAGAAACTTATTCCTTTCTATACAAATAGAGAAATAAGTTTTCCTGATTATATGTTTGGTGTCAATCCAGAGAGTAAAAAGGTGAAAGTTGTAGTAGATAATTTTGATAAGTTCTTTATAGAGCCTATCAAGCCTACTCCATCTGCCACTACTAATGATGCACTGAATGAATGCCTTATTGACAATATGGATGACATAATGATGTTGATATGACATTAGATGAATATTTTGGAGATTGGATGAAAGTAATTGATAGGGCAGAGCTAAACAATGTAATGGCTAAGGTTGGACAGGAATATAGGAGGAAGCCTCTATGTCCTGCCCAATCTGATGTGTTCAGAGCATTTGAGCTTTGTCCCCTCAAGGACTTAAAAGTAGTTATGTTAGGTCAAGACCCTTATCCACAAAAGGGAGTTGCAACTGGCATACTTTTTGGTAACAGGAAGGAGGTTGATGAGGATAACTTATCTCCTTCATTAAATGTTGTTAAAGAAGCAGCCATTAATTTTGAGGTTCCACATTATTGTATTACCTTTGACCAGACTTTAGAGAGTTGGGCTAAACAAGGGATACTAATGATAAACTCTGCTCTTACTGTAGAGATGAACAGGATAGGCTCCCATGTGATGATATGGAGACCTTTCATAGCTAAACTGTTGAAGAGCCTGTCTGAATATGACACAGCCATAGTATATGTGCTATTTGGCAGACAGGCTCAGACTTTCAAACCTTATATCAATAGTAGATTCAATCACATTATAGAGATTGAACATCCTGCATACTTTGCAAGGAGTGGCACTAAGATGCCACACCAACTATTTATTGATATAAGTAATAGAGTAAAAGGAATTTATGGTGTACCAATAAAATGGTACGAAGAGTATTAATACTAAACAATAAAAAAAAACAAAATGGAAAAGATTTATTTGACAAATGGTAAAGAGGTACAGATTGGAGACACTCTGACTAAAGTATCTAAAGTGAAAGACCCCTTCTTTGGTAAGGGCACTGTAGTTCAGCATATTGTAGTGACTAAGGACATTCTTCCTGAACTCCTTGAGGCTGGTATTGTTACTACTACCAAACCTGCAAAGTCTGTAGTTGAGACTGAGGTTCCTATGGAACTGGAGTACTACATTCAGAAGATTGCAGATAAACTTGGCTGGAAAGTTGAGAAGGTCTATAACTATCTCAATAGTGTAGATACTATCCTTCCTGCTGCTGCATTCTCTATGGTACTTAGAGAAATAGCCATTGAGTTAGATAAGAAGTATGAGGACCATATTGAGAAGAGTCCTGAGATTTATGTAATTTCTATGCTTGATGGTAGAATTACAAAGGCTAATAAGGCTCACATCAAGAACTACAGAAACTTTGCAGCATTCAGAACCATTGAGGATGCTAAGATTGCTTGTAGGATTACAAGGGATATTCTTAAAGGAATGTTCAAAAGTGGCAAATAAGAAAATTAGAAATGCCACACAGAGTAGTTCTAAGGGTATAACATTCAAATCCCAGTTGGAGAAGAGCATATACAATACTCTTCTTCAACAAGGGTTTGAACCTCAATATGAGCCAACTACCTTTACTTTGTGGGAGGGTTTTGAGCCTATTACCCCATATTATGACAAGGAGACTGATAAGCAGAAAATCAAAAGATTATCAGATGGCATAGACACCCGTACTTCAAAGATACTTATTCAGAAAACAGGTAAAATTGTTGGTATCAGATATACACCAGACTTTTATTTCAAGTATAAAGACCTTAATGTTTACATTGAAGCCAAAGGAATAGAGAATGATGTATTCTATATCAAGAAAAAGATGTTTATAAAATATCTTGATAATCTGTATATTGAGAAGGGTGAGAGGTCTATATATTTTGAGGTATATACCAAGAAACAACTCTTGCAGGCAGTAGAAATTATCAAGAGTTATGGACAATAGAGAACCAATAGACAGAATAGAGGCTTTGGTCTCTTCATTACCTGAAGGAGATGCAAGGCTTGCACATGAGTTCTTGAATAGCAGGGACTTTGAGTCTCTCCAGCTCTTAGTTGATTCATCTCTTGTCAGAGTAAAGAAAGGTCGTAGTAAGGAAAGTCCCAAAGAGGAGTATCTGAAAGCAGACCTTGGAGAAATGAGAAAGTTGAAGTCAGAAGTAGACACCTATTGTGAGGCACTTGAATTGCCAGAGCAGGAGGAATATGAAGATTTCAGTAGTGAAGAATATAATCAAGATTATTACTAATGGAGAGAAAATCTTTAAGAAGTATATCTTGGGATGTGTCTGAAGAAACATATAGGGCAGACCCAGCATTAAGCTATTCAACCCTTGCAAGATATGAGAGGGAAGGATTCAATAACTTGGATAAATTATTTGACAGGTTAGAGACACCTTCTCTTACTTTTGGTAGTGCTGTAGACAGTATTATCACAGGTGGTCAAGAAGAGTTTAATGATAGGTTTATGGTTGCTGAGTTTCCTTCTACTCCAGACTCTATTACAAAGATGGTAAAATCTTTGTTCAGTCAGTATGGAGATTCTTATAGGAGTCTTATTACGATTCCTGATGATGCAATCATTAAGGAGACTGAATATCAGAGTTATCAGATGAACTGGAAGCCTGAGACAAGGGCTAAGGTTATCAAGGAGAAAGGTGCTGACTACTATAACCTGTTATTCATAGCAGGTAGTAAGACTATACTTGATACTCAGACCTATCAAGATGTGTGCAATGCAGTAAGGGCATTGAAAGAGAGCAAATCCACTCAGTTCTACTTTGCAGAGGATAATCCATTTGAACCAGACATTGAAAGATTCTATCAGTTGAAGTTCAAAGGAGAGTTCAATGGTGTAAAGTATAGAAACATGGCTGACTTAATTATAGTCAATCATAAAGAGAAGTGGGTAAAGCCAGTAGATTTGAAAACAAGTTCCCATACAGAGTGGGATTTCTATAAATCCTTTGTAGATTGGAGATATGATATTCAAGCCAGACTATATTGGGCTATTATAAGGCAGAATATGGATAAGGATGAGTACTTCAAAGACTTCGAGCTGCTTGACTATGATTTCATTGTAGTCAATAGGAGAATCCTTGTCCCATTGGTGTGGACTTGTCCATTTACAAAGGCAGTAGGCACATTGAAGTTTGGAAAGAATGACCAAATAGAAATGAGAAGTCCTTTTGTAATAGGAGAAGAGCTTTCTTCATATCTCACTTCTAGACCAAAAGTGCCTATGGGAATTAGTGAAACTGGTCCTAATGATTTAAGAGAATGGTTAGATACATTGTAATATGCAGGTAGTAAAAAGAGATGGCAGTATAGAGGAATTTAATGTTGACAAGATTATAAGTGCTGTAGAGAAAGCCTTTAAGTCTTGTAACAAGAAAATGCCTCAGTATCTGTATGATATGATAGGTGCCTTGTTTGGCACTTTGGAAGGAGATACTATAGGTATTGAGGAGATACAGAATAAGGTTGAGGATGTTCTTATGAATGACAAATACTTTGATGTAGCAAAGAGTTATATCATTTATAGAGAGCAACATAAGCAGGCAAGGTTCATTAGGGAAAGAATTGATTATATGAATGAGTATAGTCAATCCAATGAGAATGCAGCTACTTCATCAGAGACAGATGCTAATGCAAATGTAACTATGAAGAATGTTGCCAACCTTGAGGGTGAAGTGTATAAGACTACTAATAGGGTTATTCAGAGGCAAAGGATGAAAGACAAGCTGAATGAAATGTATCCTGAAGTAGCAAAGAAGTATGAAGAGGATTTGAACTCTCATATCATTTATACACATGATGAAGCAACCACTCCTGTCTTGAAGCAGTATTGTATGGCTGTGAGTCTATATCCTCTTATGATGGAAGGAGTAGGTAATATTGATGGTATCACTCCAACACCCCCTAATGACTTGCAATCATTCAGTGGTCAAGTAACCAATCTTATCTTTTTGTTATCCTCTCAGTGTAAGGGTGCAGTGGCAGTAGGTGAATACTTTATTGCCCTTAACTATTACATTGTACAGGAGTTTGGACCTAATTGGTATGAAAAGTTGGATGTAGTAACTACTACAGACCATTGCAGTAAGCAGAGGACTATTAGAGATGCTATATATAAGGCATTCAAACAGTTTATCTATGGTGTAAATCAGCCTGCTGGCAATAGGTCTTATCAGAGTCCATTCACTAATGTGTCTTATTATGACCATACCTACTTTGATTCATTGTTTGGAGAGTTCTACTACCCTGATGGTACTAAGCCTCAATGGGAAGCAGTAGATTGTCTGCAAAGACTATTTATGAAGTTCTTCAATAAGTTGAGAACCAAGCAGGTTCTTACATTCCCTGTAGAGACAATGGCTATGGTGTATGACCCTAAGACCAATGATATTATAGATAAGGACTATAAGGACTTTACTGCTGAAATGTATGCAGAAGGTCATAGCTTCTTCACCTATATATCAGATAGTGCTGATAGTCTTGCATCATGTTGTAGATTGAGGAATGAACTTGCAGAGAATACCTTTAGTCCTACATCAGGTCTTACTGGTGTAATGACTGGTAGCTGCAATGTTATCACTCTTAATATCAATAGGATTGTACAGGATTGGATAAAATCACCTTTAACTCCTGATGAATTGGATTCTGGTGAGGAATGGGCAAATAAGTTTAAGCAATATTTAATTCCGATTCTTGAAAGAGTCTACAAGTATCATATTGCATTCAAGACAATGCTCTATGAGCTTGAAGATAGAGGCATGTTTGCTGCCTCAAATGGTGGATATATTTACATAAGCAAGTTATACAGTACCATAGGCATCAATGGCTTGAATGAGGCTGCAAGATTCTTAGGTATGACTGTTGGTAACAATAAGGAGTATATTGAGTTCTTGCAACTGGTTCTTGGTACTATCAAGGAGCAGAATAAGGCACACTCTATCCATGATGCTAATAGACCATTCCTATTTAATTCTGAGGTAGTTCCTGCTGAAGGATTGGGAGGAAAGAACTATAATTGGGACAAATCTGAAAATTACTGGGTTCCTGAGGATGAGAATTTGTATAATTCATACTTCTATGATGCACATGATGACACCTCAGTACTTGATAAGTTCATACTTCATGGAAGGCAGACTTACCAATATACTGATGGAGGTAGTGCAGCTCACATTAATCTTGAAGACCATCTGAGCAAAGAGCAGTATCTCAAGTTGATAGACTTTGCCATAGTTAATGGAACCAACTACTTCACATTTAATATTCCTAATAGTAAGTGTGATGATTGTGGCTACATTACTAAGCATCCTATCACTGAGTGTCCTAAGTGTCATAGTAACCATATTACCCAATATACAAGGGTAATTGGGTATCTTAGACCTATCAAGTCATTTGGTAAAGACAGGCAGGTTGAAGCAAGCCATAGAACCTATAGTGATGGAAGGGGTGAAATATGCTAAAGTATGTAGATGCAAAAGTAGTCTTTGCTGAAGTGCCAGATGAAGTAACTCTTGCTATCAACATATCTAATTGTCCATGTCAATGTAAGGGCTGTCATAGCTCTTACTTGGCACAGGATATTGGAGAAAGACTTTCTTTTAGGTCTCTTCATGAACTAATTACTGAAAAGAACAAGGGAATTAGTTGTGTGGCTTTCATGGGAGGAGATAGTGACCCAGGTAGGATTAATACTTTAGCCTCTTTTCTTAGGGCACATCATTATCCTGTAAAGATAGCTTGGTATAGTGGGAGACAAGAGTTAAGTAATAGCATTGGTCTATTCAACTTTGACTATATAAAACTTGGACCCTATAAGGAAGAGTTTGGTCCACTTAACAGTAGGACTACTAATCAGAGATTCTATAAAGTTAATGGAAGGGAGTTGGTAGATATAACAAGTAAATTTTGGAAACATGAAACTGAAAATTAAAGTAAAAGTATTGACTAAAGGCTGTATGCCTGTGATTAATGAGAATGGTGATTGGATTGACCTTAGGGCAGCAGAGGACATAGTATTAAAAGCCCCTCAAGCAGGTGTATTAAAGAGGAAGATTATTGATGGTGTAGAAATATCTCATAGAGATGTGTCATTTGATACTAAATTGTTTGGACTAGGTATTGCAATGGAACTTCCTAAAGGATTTGAAGCTCAAGCATTACCAAGAAGTAGTACTCCTAAATTAGGATTCTTTCAACCTAATTCAGAAGCTGTTATAGACAATGTTTATAATGGAAATAATGATGAATGGAAGTATTGGGCTACTGCACTAAGAGATACTACAATTCATAAAGGAGATAGAATCTGTCAATTTAGGATACAGCTTAGTCAGAAAGCTACTATGTGGCAGAAGATTAAATGGCTGCTAAGTTCAGGTATTGAACTTGTGGAAGTAGATGACTTGGGTAATGATAACAGAGGGGGGATTGGTACTTCTGGCATCAAGTAGTAACTAAAAAAAAAAGCATGAAGCATGGTATTAGAAGTAATTGGTATTATACTTGCAGTAATCATTCTATCTATTATCATTAATGGTGTAGAAGATTACTGTAAGCAGAGTAAAAGAGTAAATATGTCTTTCAAAGAGGCTATGGATTTGGTAGAGTTGCCTGTGGTAACATTCTATAATGGAGATAAGAAACTTAACTTCTTGTTGGACACTGGAAGTAACATCTCTCAAATCAACAGCTCTATTCTCCCTCTTCTTGACCATAAGAAGATAGAGGAAAAAGACATGGATGTAACAGGAATTGAAGGTAATAAGGTGAACACTGAGTTCTGTGAAATGATAATCACTTATAAAGGACAAGATTTTGTAGGTGATTTCTGTATTCATGACTTGGATGATGCCTTTGCTATTGTCAAGGAGGAGTCTGGTGTACAGATTCATGGTATTCTTGGTAGCCTGTTCTTCCAAAAGTATAAGTATGTCTTTGACTTTGAAAGTCTTATTGCTTATTCTAAGAAATAATGGAAGATATTATAAAACTTAGGTCCAGATATAAAGCTATAAACTACCTCAAGAAAATGCCTAAACCTGATGGTACTGATTCTAAAACTTATGTACTTAAAACTGATGTACCCACATTAAGAGTAGGTGAAGTTCAGGGAGGAAATAAGTTTATTGACCCATCAGGAGGTCCAATGATTGTGGTAGGATGTGAGCTTGAAGAAGCCAAGGCAGTTGTCAAATCTATAGACTTTGTTGAGGATTATGGATGGACTATAACATTTGAATGATGATATATTTTGTTACTGGTCAGAGAGAACTATTTGAGTTTCCCAATGCTAAGTATAAGTGTATCTCTGTAGAGGAGTCTCTTAAAATATTAGAGCCTCTTCGAGTGGTAGGTTTAGATACTGAAACTACAGGTACAGAGATATGGCAGGGTAAATTGCTTACTCTTCAGCTTGGTAATAAGGAAAATCAAGTTGTAATAGACTGTATGACTACTGATGTCAAGCAGTATAAGGATTATCTTGAAAGTGACAGATTATTCATCATTCATAATGCAAAGTTTGATTTAAGATGGCTGTATAAGGAACATATTGTAGTCAGAAATGTCTATGATACTTATTTAGCTGAAAAAATTCTATTTCTTGGATTCCCACCTGGCATTGTATCTTTGTCCTTGCAGGCTTGTTGTGATAGGTATTTAGGTATCTTTCTTGATAAGACTGTTAGAGGACAGATACATGCAGGTATGACAGAAGAGGTTATAGTTTATGCAGCAAATGATGTTGTGCATCTTGAGGATATTATGGACTTACAGCTCAAAACTATCACTGCAAGAGGTCAGAAAGTGGCACTTGACATTGAAAATGAGTTTGTAAGAGTCCTTGCATATATTGAATATTGCGGTATTAAACTTGACCCTGTTAAATGGAAGGCTAAGATGGATAAGGATGCTGAGAGGTTAAGAGTTGCTGAACAGAAACTTAATGAGTGGGTAGTGGATTATGTAATGAAGAAGGGTGACCCTTCTCTCATAGCAAGAAACTATGATACTCATAAGAAAGGCAAGCCAGCCAAACTTGCAGATAATGTGTATGTGGTAATACCACAGCCTTCATTATTTGCTGAGTTTGATACTGGACCTCAATGTATCATTAACTGGAATAGTTCTAAGCAGGTAATCAGATTGTTTGAGGAACTTGGATTTGACCTATTAGTCAAAGACAAGAAAACAGGCAAGATGAAAAAGTCTGTAGAGTCTAAGTTTATAGAATTGCAAGCAAGTAAGAGCAGTATTGTTCCTTTATACTTGGAGTATTCAGCAGCTTTCAAGGTAGTGACATCTTTTGGTCAGAACTTCCTTGATGCCATTAATCCTGTTACACAGAGAATCCACCCAACATTCAATCAAATGATGGATACAGGTAGGTTGAGTTGTGGTTCAGGAGGAAAAGGCAAGGGAGGTAAGACTAAAGATGATGATATTGCAGAGGAGGCAGATGAGAACAAAGACACTTCTACACAAGCAAATGATAAGAGTGTTAATGTTCAACAACTGCCAGCCACAGAAGAAACAAGGGCAGCATTTGTACCTGAGAAGGGTCATTTGCTGGTAGATTGTGATTATGGAGACCAAGAGGGTCATGTATTCACTGAACTATCCAATGATAGGGAATGGATTGCATTTTATAATGACCCTGCCCAGAGAGATGGACATTCCTTTGTAGCCAAGATGTGTTTCCCTAAAGACCTTGATGGGGTTGCAGAGAAGGATGTCAAGAAGGTAAGAAAAGACCTTAGAGATTTGGCTAAGAAGGCAAGGTTCTGTTTCAATTATAATGGTCAGGCTCCTACAATGGCAACTAATTGTAACATTCCTGTGGACTTTGCAACTGAGATTTATAACAACTATTTCAAGAGATTTAATGGTATAGCAAGCTATTTCAAGGTACAAAAGAGAGATATGTGGAATAGAGGCTATATCCTAATCTCAAAGATAACTGGATTAAGGGCATACATCTATGACTATCCTATACTGAAAGGTATTGAAAGGAGAAAGAATGGTATGGAAGATTTCTGGGATATATACAAAGCTGCAAGAGATAGTGGTAGAGTAATATCTGAGATTCCACCATCTGTCATGCAAGAAATTGCAAAGAAGTTTGCCCAAGGTGTTCCTATTGAAGAAATAGCTGTTAGGTATTCATATAAGGTTAAAAAGGCAGGCAAGGTAGAGGAAAGATTCATTGATATTAACAGGGAAACTGTATATGTGTCAGTGATGAAACACTTATGGAAGAGAAAGAGTGCTTCTGACAATCAGTCATGTAACTATCCTTCCCAAGGTACTGCTGCTGCAATGACTAAGATAGCAGGTATTAGATACTTTAATCACTTGGTTAATGATGGACTTATATTCAAAGTCCTCATTCCTAATGATGTACATGATGAGTATCTGATAGAGCCACCTGAGGAAATTGCAGAGCAGGAAGCTAAGAAGTTAAGTGAGTGTATGGAGTATGCAGCAGCAATCTTCTGTAAGAAAGTAACTATTAAAGCTGTGCCAGAATTAGCAGACCATTGGGTACATTGATATGGAAATTTGGAGAATAGTTATTTTTGTAGTAGTATGTACTGTGTGCAATAGGTGGTGTATGGTATATAATAAGGCTAAAGCTGCAAGAGATTAGAAGTAAAACCTATGTTTATCCTAAGACAGGTCATGAGTATATGCCACTCTACAGATGCAGGATGAAGAATCCTGTATCTGGAGAATGGTTTAATGCTCTAATTTATAAAGGGATGGATGATGGTGAGTTGTATGTCAGGGAGTACAAAGACTTCTTTGACAAGTTTGTGAAACTTTCAGACTGGGAAAATGGAACAAAAGAAACAAAAGAGAGTGGACAATGTTAATCATCCCCCACATTATACATGGCTTAAAGATAAATGTGGGATTGAGGTGATTGATATAGTAAGACACATGGATTTTTGCTTAGGCAATGCCATTAAGTATATACTTAGGGCAGGACATAAGCAGGATGCAAGCCTTACAGATAATCAGAAGGAAATTGAGGATTTGAAGAAGGCTATATGGTATATCAAAGACAGGATAAAACAATTAGGTGATGAAGTATGACATTTACAATTCATTTCAAAGATGGACATAGGGAAACCTATAGTAATAGGTATGATGAGGATGTAGAGCATGAGAGAGATGCAGCTTGGGATGATGCCTATGCTACATTTCCTGATGCAGAATACATTGAATCTTTCTAAGTCCATCATAGGAGGGTAGAAAGATGAGTGGAATTAAGGTTAGTGTTAAAACAAAGGCTAAAGAGACTCTGAAACTATCTAACCACCTAAGGTCATTTCTTTTTGAACAGGAGTATGGTGAATTGAGTAACTGTACTTCTGCTCAGAAGAAAACCCTTAGGGATGCTTTGTTAGTTTTGAACTCTGTAGTCAGTAAAAGTAAGTAAAAATATGCCAAAGATAATTTTATGTAGAGGTATTCAAGGTAGTGGTAAGACTACGTGGGCTAAACAATGGGCACTTGAAGACCCTGAACATAGAGTAAGATTCAACAATGATGACATCAGAAATATGTTAGGTAAGTATTGGGTTCCCAGCAGAGAGGATTTAGTAAAAAGCTTGAGAAGTGCTTTCTTGTTAAATTCTATGTCCTATGGTTTTGATATTGTTATTGACAATATGAATCTCAATCCCAAGGAATTGGAGTACTATAATGGAGTGCTTGATGGTTGGAATAATCCAGAGGGAGCAGTGCCTGATGTAGTAAGACCAAAGTATAGCCTTGAATTTAAGGACTTCCTTACACCTCTTCAAGACTGTATAGAGAGGGACTCAAAGAGACCTAATCCAATAGGAGAAGAGGTCATAAGAAAGACTTATGAGAAGTATAAAGACATTCTGAAAGTGTAGTATGAGACAATATACATCAAGAGAGTTCATAAAGATAGTGAAATTTAATGGTTTTCACTATAACAGATGTAAGGGAGACCATGCTATCTATGTGAATGATAAGGGAAAGCATATCAGCATACCTAGAAGTCTTGAATGTGTAATTGCTCTGCGCCTGATTAAAGAGAATAACTTGGTAATGGATATTAAAAGGAGAAGATAAAATGACCCTAAATTACTTGTATAATCAAGATAAATTTTGTAACTTTGCAGAAAAGTAATTATATGGAGGAGATTTGGAAACCAGTAGCTGTAAAAGGATTTGAATCCAAGTATGAAGTCAGTAACTTAGGCAGAGTTAAGAGTATTGGAACTTACAATACTTGCAAGAGAGATGTCTTGGTTCCAATGATTGATACATCTGGATATGAACATGTTATGTTATTCAGTGATGGTGTGAGGAAGGATATTAGTGTACACAGACTTGTGGCACTAACATTTATTCCTAACCCTAATGGATTAAGATATGTGAATCATAAAGATGAAAATATTAGAAACAATAATGTTGGTAATCTTGAGTGGTGTACTAATGCTTATAACTTGGCATATTCTGTGGGCAAGACTGTGGAACAGTATAGTAAGGAAGGGACATTGATTAAAGTGTTCAACACTATAGCAGATGCTTCTAAAGAACTTAAAATACCTACTACGAATATAAGTAAGTGCTGTAAGGGACTTAGAAAATCTGCTGGAAATTTTGTTTGGAAATATGGACAATTATAATTATCCTATGGGTGCAGATACTAAAGATGCACCCTGGAATCAGGTTGATAATCCTGAAAGGGAAATTGAGGTCACAGTAAGTGTCACCCTTAGTAAAACTGTAAAGATTAAGGTATCTGACTATGAGATTACTGACTCTGGAAAGGATGAAGATGGTGAGCATTTTGAGAATATAGATTACTCAAACTGTGACCTTAAAGGTGCAGTTGAAGAGCAAATTGTATTGCCTCAGAAAGCTTGTGATTACATAGCTCCTAAAACAAAGAAGAATGTTAAAGCCATCTCTGATTTGAAGGACTGGAATGTTGATGACTTTGAAGTGATTGAGGAATACTAAACTTAAAGAAGTATAATGAAAGTATTAAAGATTTATTCAAGAACTTGTGGACCCTGCAAGGTGCTGGAGAGCAATCTCCAGCTTGCAGGTATTCCGTATGAAAGTATAGATGTTCAGTCTATACAGGGTGAGGATATAGTATCCAAGTATGAGATAAGGACAGTACCTACTCTCATCTTAGTAGATGATGAGGGAAATGTTGTAAAAAGACATAGTGGTCTGTTAGGTGTTCAAGAGTTAAAAGAGTTCTGCAATGAAGATAGTTAAACCAAGTTTTGAAATATGGGAACAATCTGCTGGTCTTGAAGGAGTTTATAAACAGATTGAGAAAGTAGGTAGAGTATGTTATAAGTCTGAGGATAAGATAACAGAAGATTCTGCCAAGCCTTTTGTAGATAGGATGATTAAGTCTGGTCATGGTGCTATGTTGGAGCATGGTACTGTGTATATGTTTATGCCTATAGGTTGTGATAAACATGACTATCATGTAGCTCATAAATACTATAACAATAAATACTCTAAAGTCATAATCAGAAATGAGCATTTTCTTTTAAACAAGAATGGTTATTACATTACTACTAATCTAAGAGTATTGGTTGAGAATGAATGGATGGATGACCTGAAATATATCTGTGACCTTACAGAATTTCATGAGAAGAGAATCACTGTACACTTTGTATGTGATAGAGGTGTATCACATGAGTTTGTAAGGCATAGAGTGATGTCTTTTGCTCAGGAAAGTACAAGATACTGTAACTACTCCAAGGATAAGTTTGGTAATGAACTTACCTTCATTATTCCTTGTTGGTTAGATATTCCTACAGGTCATTATGCTTATTGGGATGGTGATTGGTGTGATATTGATAAGATGAAGATTCAATTACCTGAAGGAGAACATAAGGATATTGATGCTTTCCTATGGACTTTGAATAATGCAGAAACACATTACACTTTGCTTATCAATAGTGGATGGAAACCACAGGAAGCAAGAGCTGTTTTACCAAACTCCTTAAAGACAGAATTGGTTGTAACTGGATTTACATCTGATTGGAATCACTTCTTTGACCTAAGAGCAAGAGGTACCACAGGTGCTCCACATCCTCAGGCTAAGGAGTTAGCAGAACCTTTAATGAAGGAATTTATTGCAAGAAAGTATATTAATAACTAAAAAAAAAAGTATGGCTTTTGGTATGAAGAAAACAACTGTAGCCACTCTTCCTTTTAGTGAAAGAATGGCAAGCATTAAGTCTATGTTTAAGACTGCACATGAGGATGCAAGTAATCTCCATGCAGAAATGGAGCAAGAGATTGCAAAGAAAGAGTCTCAAATTGCTGCATTGCAGGAGGACATCAAAACTATTGATGTTACTAAGCAGGAGGCTGAAACATTTATGTCTAATATAGAAAAGCTTATTTAATATGATTGAACAAATAAATCAGTTAAAGCAAGGTTCCATTATTAGTGAGAGTTCTCACTATGTTGTGAACAGAGTGTCAGGTTCTAATGCTTGACTTACTCATTTTGAAAGTGGTGAAGAGGTTCAGATTGGTATGAGTTATCTAAAGAACTATACTAATTCTGCTGACTTGTTTGAAACTACAGTAAAGGTAACTAAGGAAGATAAGAAGGATGGTACTCTTGGTATTAGAAGTATCTGGGAGAACATTCATTCTGGTCAGGCATTTACTGTATGCTTCAAGAAGCAGGATAAGCCTAAGAGTAAGAAGAAGCTCAATGAGGAGATTGACTATCTTGTAGACCAGTTCTCTAAGGATATTGATAAGGTTAAAGCAAGTAAGAAGGGAGTAGCTGAAAGGGCTAAGCAACTCATTACTGAGCTTATCAAAGAGCCTATCTTACCCTATGAAGAAGGTGAAGATAGAGTCCTTAGAGGCTACAAGATTCAGTTTGAATCAAGAGATGGTAGATATAACTGCATTGATATGGACATACAACAAACAGATAAAGAGTCTGGAGTTAGACCTGTCAATATCAACACCATTAAATATTTAATCTTTGATGGTGTCAAGTATGTAGTTGAATAACTATTATAAGGGAGAGTAAGTTAAATACTTATTCTCCCTTTAGCTTTTTAAATAAAAGCTTGCATATTACAATTAAATTCCTTACCTTTGCACAAATAATATTTTAAATTATATGAGTTGTTTAATTATAACACCAGAAATTAGAGAATTAGCTAAGAAGTTTCCTAATGAAACAGAGCAATCAGTACTTAACTTGGTTGGACTGTGGCAGGAAAAGAATAATAAGTCTATTGAGGATATTCCAATGGGATATGAACTTCAAGAGTTTATTAAGGAGCTGAGAAGTAGTGAGGCTACTGAACAGCTTGATGAGGCACTTAGCAGTTCTTTTGATACTCCAAGGATTACTTCTGTTGAGGAGCAGCAAAAAGTAGATTTACTCTTTGACCCAAGAACAAGAAGAGATAGAGTAACCCTTATTGCAAGATTCTTCAGCAATGAAGTTGATAATGCCTTGCAGGAAATGACTGATTCTTTGAAGAGAAGAATTGATGATGCCAGTGGTGTAGAGAAAGAAGAATTGCAGGCTGAACTTAATAGCTTGGATAGATTCTCTGCTATAAAGAAGTACACTCCTGCTGGTATATTCAAGAGAGTAGCTAATATCTTCAATTCTTATGTACAAGATACAGAAGAAGGTAGAATACAGCAAGAACTTAATGCAATCAATTCTATGAGAGGTGCAGATAAGTTCTCTGATGAGCAGAAATTAGAAGCTGCCAAGAAGAAGGCTACTTATAAGAATCAGGAATATAAGAAGATAGTTGATGACCCTTATGTCTACAAGGCTCTTGCTGAGGAAGCAAGTACTTTGCTTGTAATGACTGAGGGTATTAGGATAGACCCCAACTACATTGCACCTGCTGATGCAAACCTCAATGATGATGACCCTGATGGTAACAGTGAGGTAGATAATGAAGCAGAGGATTGGAGGCAAGAAGAGGCTTATAAGGATGGATGGATGACTAATTTCAGACAGGTAAGTTCACATGAGTCTCTGTCACAAGCTGTAAGAAAAGTAATCAGACAAGTACCTAAACTTGACTATAGAGGTAAGTATGAAAAGGATGATTTAGGTTTCACAAGATACCTTGATGCTGACTATGTTCATGCTACTTTCATTGACAAGTTAAGGAACATGATTAACTCTGATGATATGCTTCCTTTGATGCAGGATTTGCAAAGAATCAAGCCTTGGGTTAAGCAAGTAACCAAGTTACTTCAAGGTGATGAGACTTTATTCTCTCAGTTCTATCAAGACTTCAGAAAGGATTTTATGCCTTACTGGATTCAAAAGAAGAAGATGATGCCTGATGGTACTTTCAAGATGGAAACTATTGCCATCAATAAGCCTGAAGGTGTGTATTATCTCCTTGATGCTTGGAGAGATAACTATGAGAATGGAGTACAGCTTGATGATGATAGTGTATATGAGAAGAATGGGGAAATAAACAAGGATAATGCAGCTAAAGGTTTACAATGGACTGAGACATTGAATAATATGTTCCAGAACCTTGATACAGAATCCAGACTTCAACTCTTGGAGAGAGAAGATGTATGGAATACCATAATGAAGTTACTTCATATGTTAGGTATTGATGCCAATCCTTCTGTATTAAAGACTGCATTAACTGATATAAAGACAGCTCCAGGTATCACATTTACTGACCCAATTATGCTTCTTTTACCACAATTGAATGTTATATTCAGTGGTATTAAGAAAGGTGAAGTCAAGTCTGAGACAAGAGAGGATGGTACTGAGAAGAGAGGAGACCTTATCAATACTTTTGGCTCTGCTTACAACATGATTGCAAGTATGATGGCAGAGGTAACTGAGGATGCTATTGAGAGTAGCGTCAGAGAGAATGATAAGTCTTACTATTCTCATGTTACTCCTAACTACTTAGGCAAACTTATTAAGAATCTCAAGAATGTTATGAATGACAAGGAGAGATTTGAACAGTTTATGCAGACTGAGTTCAAAGACTATGAGTGGTTCTTTAAGGATGGTCATTGGAGAAATGATTGGCTAAGACAGCTTGCAGAGTCTGATGAATTGAGAAGAGGTCTTAACCATAAAGTAGTGCTGAACTCTGACAAAGTAGACTATACCAATTGGGATGATTTGGACTATACTTTAGCTCTTCTTACAGAGTATTGGGGAGACCCTGACTCTGCAAAGTCAAGTATAAAGTATGCTTGGTATCATGTTCCTATTCTTTCAGATAGTCCTTCTGCTGAATTTATCAGATTCAGAAAGTACACAACAGGTGATGTACTTGATGAAAATGGTAAGAAAAGAACCTATGATGATGTTATCCTTGACAAGTTAGTAGACTTGGTTAATCAAGAGTATGACAGAATCATGCTGGTTAGAGAAAGGGATGAGGCTTATCAGAGTGGAGATAAGAGTGTAGAACCTATTGCAAACTATGATATTGTCAGAAAGAAAGATGGTAGTATAAAGAGTATGGGAGGTGCAGAATTTAAGTTCCTTCCTGCACTTAATAACCTCAGATATGACAATGGAGAGACATTCATTGATAGGTTAAGCAGACTTAAATCCACAGGCACTGGTGCTGAACTCAGAAACTTTCTGAGAACTGCTCTTAATGACATGATGGAAGATGGTTTTGAACAAACCTACAGAGATTGGTCAAGGGCAGGACTGCTTGATGAACTTCCTAATGGCAAGTACAAGTATCTTCCTTTTGAAGGTCAGTCCAAGCAGAATGCAATAACTGCAAAGGCACTCATTAAGGCTAAGGATGCTTTAGGTTCATTATGGAATACCAATATGGAACTAATGCTTAGAGCCTACAATAATAATAGTGCTTTTGATAGCAGAGAGGCTAATAGCCTAATGGAGCAAATCAAGGCATTACTTACAGATAAGGCAACAAGAGGTGAGATGGAGTTGAAAGATGCTCAGTCAATCTCAAGAAGCCTGTTTGTTAAGAATAATGCTAAGGATGCACTTAGGGAATACTATTGGAACAGTAAGTTAGCTACTTCACAAATTATCCAGCTTACTACTACAGACCTTGCCTTCTATAAGAATCTTGAGGACTTTCAGAAGAGATATAAGGAGGTTCATGCTCCTGCTCTTAGATTGAATACTAAGGCTACTTATAAAGGTGAGAGAATTGGTAGGGACTGGGAAAGAACTATCTACTTGAAGGATGATGAGATAGTATCTTCTGTACTTGAAGACATCAAGACTGTACTTGATGAAAGGGTTAGAAGAAATGAAATGACCAAGATAGACAGAGATAATATCATCAGCAAGTTTAGAAATGTGAATGTAGCAGATGCTCAGGCATATAGAAGTTTGAGTTCCTATAGGGCAATACTTGGTATGTCAGGTCAGTGGACAGATGATATGGAGCAGGCATATAACAACTTCAAGAATGGAGATTGGAATATCAAAGACTTCAATATCATTTGGCAGACTAAGAAGCCTTATGTTTATACACAAGTCAATAATAACAGTGGCATTGAAGGTCATACTGGAATTAAGACTCCTGTACAGCATAAGAACTCAGAGTTCCTATTACTTGCTATGCACGAACTAATTGCTGGTCCTTTAGGAAGGTCAGGTAAGCTGAAAGCCATAAACAAGTTTATGGAGGATAATCAGATTGATGTAGTTCAGTTTGAGTCTACTACTAAGGTTGGAAAACAAGGTGTAATAGATTTGAATGATGTAAATACAGAGGCTGATGTAATTCAGAGGCTTAAAGATGCTACAGGCATTGGATTTGGTAATGAGAATCCTAATGTAGTACATAAAGTATCTTATGAAGATTATGGTATTCAGACTGCAACTCCTGAACATGCTATTGATGCTGTTCAGTTGGTAGGTACTCAGATTAGAAAACTAATTACTGCTGACATCTCTGATGATACAATCATTGAGGTTAATGGTAAGAAGATGACTAAGAAAGAGTGGCTTGACTTGTATAATGCCATCAACACTGAGAACATCCTTCAAGCATTTGCTGATGCAGATGAGATATTCAAAGACCCAAAGAAGGTAGAAGAAATCTTACTTGAAGAGATAAGAGGTAATCAAAGATATGGTATGGATATGATGAGGGCTTGTACTCTTGATGAGAACAACAACTTCAATATCCCTCTCTTTGACCCTGTGCAATCTCAAAGAGTACAGACACTCCTTAATAGTGTAATCAAGAGTAGAATTACTAAACAGAAGATTAGAGGAGGAGCTTTAATTCAGGTATCTGATTATGGCTTGACTGATGAACTTCATGTAGTATTTGAAGGTGAAGGTGCTAACAAGAGGATTAAGTATCTTGAATGTTATATGCCTGCATATAGTAGAGAGTTCTATGAGCCTCTCATGGACCCAAATACTCACCAGCTTGATGTAACTAAACTTCCTGAGGATTTGAGAAAGTTGATTGGATATAGAGTCCCAACAGAGGATAAGTACTCAATGGCTCCTCTGTATATTAAGGGATTCCTTCCTCAACAGAATGGTTCTGCAATCATGCTTCCTGCTGAGATTACTACCCTGTCAGGTTCTGACTTTGATGTGGATAAGATGTATATCATGTTACCTGAGTTCAGAGTTAAAAAGTATGATATGAGACAGGCAAGAGAGGACTATGCAAGAATGAATAGCCTATTCAATCAAGTATTGTCACAGTTCACTCATAGCCAGTTGGCAGAAGATATCCTCAATGCAGATACTGATGACTTTAAGGAATGGTTCAAGGAGAATAAGGAGAAGTACAGGCTTGCCAAGCCTGTTATAAGCAAGGTAAAGTATGACTTCAACAAGTCTCCACAGGAGAATAGTCTTGAAGCAAGAAATAACTTGCTGATAGATATGATGTATGGAGTTCTGACTAATGCAGATACAGCTTCAAAGATTCTTAACCCAGGTGGCTTTGATTATCAGAAGAAGTCTGCAAGAATAATGACCATTCTCAATGATTCTTATGAGAGTGACTTGGCTCAAGCATTAAAGGATGTAGGTGTAGAACTTAATAAGACTGTACAGAAAGGTGTAAAGTCTTATCCTAAGTCTATTGCTTCATATCTATTTGACTTAGACCTTGATACTCTTGATAAGTTGGCAGAAAAGACAAAGGTCAGGATGGACCCATTATCACCAAGAACTCAGGTAATGTTACACCAACAGAACATGACTGGTGCTAAGTTGATTGGTATTTATGCCAACCATAATGCAAACCATGCTTTGATGCAACATACTCAGTTAGCTTTGGATGAAGAAAATGGCTCATTTGTATTGAATGGAAAGAGACTTACATCTCTACATGATATTATGAATGGTGACAAGGAATTTATCTCAAAGAATAATGCTGGATTCTTGGCTGCTTCTGTGGATAATGTTAAAGACCCTGTGCTTGCAGCACTTAATCAGAATACTTTCACTGCTGATGCTTCTATGCTTCTTTCAAGATTAGGTTATAATCCTATTGAGATAGGTCTGTTAATGATGCAGCCTATTGTACAAGAGATTACTCAGACCTATTTCAGGGAGAGTAGAGAGGGTAAAGGTAAGGATACTATCATAGATGAAGTGCTGGATAAGTATAAGGAGAAGGCTGCTCTTAATAATGACTTGACTTATGATAACTACAAGAATAATAGCTTCTATATTGAAGAGCTTGCAGACAATATAATGCTTGCTAAGGAGGCTGTTACTGACAGGTCTCAGACTTCTGATTTCAGAAAGATTGAGTTCTATCAGAAACAAGTTGCAGTTGGATATTTGTTCAAGAGAATTATGAACTCTGCTGATGCTTTGGGGCAGTTAGTACAGGCTACAAGGTCTGATACCCAAGGAGGTGCTGCTGGTCCTACTATTGCAGATACAGAGTTGAAGATGCAGAAAGTGAAAGACCTGTTAGACCAAATAGAGAATAATGACAAGTTCCCATTGAAGAATGCCAATGTAATACTTGATGGTCTGTTATCAGACAGTCCTGACACTGACACTCTAAGAGAAAGACTATTGTCAGCTCCTCTTCCTTTCTTACAGGCTTTCTATACTCTTGGCTTACAGAAAACAGAAGAAATGTTAGGGTCTTACTTCCCTCAATATACTGAATCATTCAGAGCTGTAATTGATAATCTTAGAGACATGACAAAGACTGGTAAGTTGAATGTAAAGACTATGAACAGTATTTATAATGACTTGCTTGCCTACATCATGTCAAAGAATGGATTCTTTGGTTCTGAATTGATTGTAAACCCAGACTCAGAAGTAGGTGATATTATTGTGACTTCCTCTGACAAGAGAAAGGATTTCATCAATAACTTCCCTGAATACTTCAAGAGAGTGGTTACAGATAATGAGGATATAGCTGACCTTGAATTTATTAAGAGACTCAAGGTAATCAGGGCAAATGACAGTAATCCTGTAGACACAGTAGTGTTTAAGAATGTAGGTCAATTAAGTCCTACTTTGAGAGAAAGATATATGAGAGATTGGGCATCTCTATTGTATATGAGTAACCCAGAAGCTCAGAAACTTGCTCTTAACTTATTCAGATACAGCTATTATAGGAATGGCTTTGCATTTGGACCTTCAACCTTTATTCATTTGGCACCTGTGGCAGTGAGAAATGCTATCCCAGAGTACATAAGTACACTGAGAACTCTCTTGTCATCAAGTGATGACTATAGTCAATTTGTAGACCAGTATGTCTATAACCACTTGGATAATAGAAAGTTGGTTCCTGAAATCCCTGATACAGCCTCTGTCCAATTCATAGGAGAGGATAATGAAGTTAAGGATGAAGTTACATTTGTAATTGATGATAATGCTACCTTTGGAGATAAGAAAGTTATCAAGAAAAGGATAGATACTCCTGATGGTCCTGCTTATGACTTCTTTAAGTATATAGGTAGAAGAATCAGAGGAAGTTATGTCTATTACAAACTATCATCTGTAGGTACTGAACAAACTAATGTTGCAACCTATGAAAGGATTGAACTATTAGGTTTCAGAAACAGCTTCATTGAATATGAATATGGCAAGGATGTAGAGGAGATGGAAACTGTAATTGATAAGAATAGGAAAGATTATGACCCTTATGCAGATACATTGTCAAGATTTGACCTTGGAGATGCTGAGGTTGATTATGATTCTATGCCTGATTATCAGAATATGCCCCAAGGGTATTGGGATTCTATTCCACAAGTAGATACTGATGCTTTCCAACAGGTATATGGCACTCCTCTTGATACTTCTGCTCCTAAGGCTGATGATGTAACAGCTATTCAGCCTAATACAGAGTATAAGGATGAGAATGGTGATAATATTTGTGGTGCTCCAACATTATATAGTTTATAAGATATGGCAAGAAGTTGTGCAATTATTCCAAAGGTGAAGAATAGAAATGGTCAGGTAGTAGACAGCAAGTTATTCAAGGACTTGCTGTCCTTCACCTCTAACAATAGAAGTGAAACTACAAGACTGTATCTTATCACAAAAAGCAGTCAGTTCATAAAGGACTGGCAACCAAGATTAACATTAGATGAAAACAATGAACCTACATTGAGGAGTTTGCTAAAGCAGACTAATCTTAGTAAGGTCATTCCAGAGACTAAAGTACTTGAAAGGCTTAATAGAGAAATAGGGTACTATAAGAAGGGAATGGACAGACCAGCCTTATGGGTAAACAATGATGAGAATTATCAGAAGTTGAAACAGAAGGCTATAGCCTTTAATCAGAACTCGGAGTATAGGGATGATTATGTAGCTAACATAATCAAGATACAAGACTCTGAATCTCCAAGAGTATTCATTGGAGTAAAGGTTGAGAAAAGAAACAGGCTTAACTCTGTTGATGCAGATAAGATGGAATACAATGAAAACCTTAATAATAGGTTGAGAGGTATTCTTGAATCTCATGGAATAGGGATAGGTGCTTTGACTGACCTTGAAAAGAGAATGGGTATTCACGGTGTAACTGACTTTGATGTTGCAAGAAATGCAGCAAATGGTCTTGTTGAAATGATTAGGCTTGCTAATGGTATTCAAGGTGAAAGAGCACTTCCTGAGGAATTTGCACACTTTGCCGTTGAAGCTATGGGAGATAATCCACTTATCAATAGACTTATCAATAACATATCTTCCAATGGATTGGCAAGAGAAATTATAGGTGAGGACTATGACACCTATGATACCTTATATCATAGTGATGAGGCTAAGTTGGCAAAGGAAGCTGCGGGTAAATTACTTGCAAAACATCTCCTTCAAGGAGAGAAAGTCCCATCTGTCTCTTACAGTAATCTGCTGCAAAGAGTAATTCAAGCAGTTAAGAATTTCTTTAAGAACATTAATGCAAGTCCTATACAAAGAGCCATGAAAGAGGCTGATAAGAACTTTGGTTCTTTAGCACAGCAAATCCTTGATGGTAGTATGGATGAGGCTATTGACATTAGCAATATTGCTTCAAGTGGGGTGTTTTATAATACCTCAGAGAGAGTGGCAAGAGATAAAAAGCTGCTTCAAGGAATCATTGAGAATGAGTTGAAGAGATTGAAGATTTATGAAAAGAGAAATCCTAATAGCCAGTTTAGTGCTAATCAAAGGTTACTCATTGATAGATTGGATATTGAATTAGCTGACAACAATGAGATTGAGGGTATCTATACTTTTGTTGAGAATGCTCTTGAAGAATTAACCAAGGTAAGTAATAGGCTTACTATGTTGCAGAATACTCCTGCTACCAATGTTAATGAAAGAGCTGGTGTTCTAAGAGATGTCAGAAACTACTTGTACAGTTACAAGCACATTACTGATGATATTAGGAAGGCTCTTATTGATGAAGAGAGATATGCAGACAATAGATATGGTCAAAGAGTAAGGGTTGTGTTAGACAACACAACTACACTACTTGGAGACTTGTTTGTCAGATACAACAATGTAGCAATGCCTCTCTTTGTTGATTTTATTAAACCTTTTGTAGGGGAAAGTATAACTGTTCCTTTTGGCAAGTACAAGGGTAAGACTATGACTGCTGAAGACTTGGTTAAGATAGCTGACAAGGATATATCTTTCTTTGATAGATGGCTTGATTCTATGGCAGACTCTTCAGATTATATGCTGAAAGTTATGGACCAAGCTGTCAAGAAGAGTAAAGAAAATGCAAGGTTGGAGACTATCAATGTTATGAAGGAGCTTCAAGCTGCTACCATTAAGTTAGAGCAAGCTGGAATTAAGAGCACTGATTGGATGTTTGAAAGAGACAGCAAAGGTAATCTTACAGGTAATTATATCTCTGAGATTAACCAAGGCTTATTCAAGGAGAAAGTCAGGGAAATGTTCAAGTCTCTCAATGAGAAGTATGGTAAGAATCCTGTAGGGGATAATGCAGAGAAGTACAGAAAAGAGAGACAGGCTTGGTTTGATGCTAATATGGAAGTAGTCAATGGAAAGAAGCAACCTAAAGTATCAATCTATGGCAATAAGGCTTATCAGAATTTGAATCCTGCCCAAAAAGAATACTACAATAGGATTATGGAGATAAAAACCAAGCTGGATTCATATCTTCCTGACAAGTACACTACCTTAACTAATGCAGTTAAAATCAGAAAGGACTTACTTGAAAGAGTGAAATCCTCTGATGGTGTAAAGTCTGGAGCCAAACAACTATGGGAAAGTGTAAAAGATGAGTTCATTAGGAGGACTGATGACACTGAGTTTGGAGACAGAGCTACAGTAAAGGACTTTGAAGGTAAAGAGGTGCAAGTGCTTCCTATCTATTATACCAAGATGAAAGAGGGTGAAAGTCCTAATGACCTATCTACTGATATAGTATCTACTCTTACAGCCTATGCAGCTATGGCTAATGACTTCAATGAAATGAATAAAGTAATTGATGTTCTTGAGCTTGGCAGAGATATGCTGAAAGAAAGGGAGATTATACAGACAAGAGGTGGTAAACCATTGGTTGAAAAGTTCAAGTCTGTAGGTAGGAAAGTTGAATCTACTCTCACTAAATCTGGTGATGAAACAAGATTCATGCAGAGACTGAATGACTTCTTTGAAATGCAAGTCTATGGTAGGTATATGGCTGATGAGGGTACATTTGGTAATACCAAGATTGATAAAGGAAAGGTAGCTAACTTTGTTAATAGAATGACTTCTCTTAACACATTAGCTGTCAATGTATTATCAGGTATATCCAATGTAGCTACAGGCAAAGTGATGATGAGAATTGAATCATTTGCAGGTGAGTTCTATAATGAGTCCAATACACTACATGCTGATAGAAATTATGGTCAAGCATTGCCTGAGTTCCTTGCAGAGATTGGTAATAGAGTCAAGACAAGCAAACTTGCTTTGTGGGATGAATTATTCAATGTAATGCAGGAGTATGAAACTGATGTCAGAGAGGTAAACTTTGACAGAAAGACTTGGTTCAGTAGAATGTTTGGTACTTCTGCCCTGTTCCTTATGAATAATGCTGGTGAGCATTGGATGCAGAATAGAACTTCATTAGCACTTGCAGATGCTTATAAGATGAAAGCTCCTGATGGTAAAATAGTTTCCTTATGGGATGCTATGGAGGTGGTTCCTATAGATAAGAACAACAAGAAGTTAGGTGCCAAGTTGCAGTTAAAGCAAGGTTATACTAAGGAAGATGGCTCTGCATTTACAAGGGATGATATTATAGCATTTAGTAGGAAATCTGCTGCTATAAATCAGAGAATGCACGGTATTTACAATAAGGCTGATAGAAGTGCAGTGCAAAGATTAGCTATAGGTAGAATGGGTGTTATGTTCAGAAAGTGGATTAAACCATCTCTTAACAGAAGATTCAAGTCTGCCACATATAACTATGATTTGCAAGCATGGACAGAGGGCTATTATAACACCACAGGCAGGTTCTTGATGCAGCTTGCTAAGGAATTGAAAGAAGGTCAGTTTGCCTTAGCTGCAAATTGGGACCAACTTACCAAGACTGAAAAGGCAAATATCAAAAGAGCTGCAACTGAGGTTGGTCATTTCTTGGCAGTAGCACTTGTGCTTGGTCTTATGGACTGGTCAGATGATAAGGATAGACCTTGGCTGGCTAAGATGGCAGAATACCAAGCAAGAAGATTATACACTGAATTAGGTTCACAAATTCCTGGACCTCAGATGGTTAGTGAAGGATTGAAGATTCTTAAATCTCCTGCTGCTGGCATTAATACTCTTGAGAATACTCTTGATTTAATTGGACTTATGAATCCATTTAATTATGAGACATTTGCAGGTGAGGATGCTCTGATGCAGTCAGGTAGATATAAAGGAGAATCTAAAGCAACAAAACTATTCTTTGAATCTCCACTTATTCCAATGAACAAAACTATTTATAGAGGTTTACATCCTGAGGAAGGTATTCCATTCTTTAAGCAATAAAGTTAATTGTTAATAATAGAAAGGGGAGTGAGTAGATTAAGTTCTACTCCTCCCCTTATTTTTTTTTTATTTCCTACAAAATAAAAGGGAAGTAACATTTCTGTTACCTCCCTAATAAAAAATTTCATCCTACTGATTAAAAGGCTATGCACTTAATAGCTTGGTCTCTCTCTTCTTGAGAGATTGAATCAAACTTCTCTGCTGTCCAACCTTTCTTCAATAAGTTCTCTTGTGCAGACTCACTTAGAGTATTGAATGAAGTGGTAGTTGAAGTAGCACCTCTTAATTCACTGATAGTAGGAATCCTACCTTGATTCTTCATGTAATTTCTGAATCCTTTTACATCAGTTTTGCTTCCTAATATATATACCTGAGAGGGGCTAAATACCACTATTTCACCTTTTTCACCATGCCATATTATAGAATCTTTACCCTTTAATGTTGTATTAAAATCCCTTTCAGTTATTGATTGAGGATTTAATACTTTACTGCCAAATAATTTTCTTAAATTAAGAGCAAAAAACTTATTAGTCTTATAGACTTCTTGAGTATTAAGTAATACAGGATATATTTGTCTTTCTGACTTGTTATATCCTCTACTATAAGTTTTAGCTATTGATTTATCTCCAGTAAAGTAAATTCCATAATCTTTAGTTCCACTATATACTCCTTTATTCTTTTTAAAATCAAAGTCTTTTGGTGTTTTGAAAGTTTCTATACCCTTCCTACCTCCATGATAGTATATATTAGGAGTTTTACTATTAGGAAATATAGTTCTTATATATTCATTATATTGTTCTTTACTTCCTATAGTTGCTAGCTCTGGGTTACTGTAGTATGCAAATTCTAGTCCCTCTTTGCTTTGACCATAATTGGCATATTTACCCTCATTAATTCTTCTATAGTAATCTATCAGAGAAGGTCTCATGTTATTCCAGTTAGTAACCTTGGTAAAGAGTTCCTTGAAGAAATCAAGTATTCTCTTGCCTAAGCCTCTATTCTGCCTTGTCATTACATACTCTCTGAATCCCTCTGCCATGTCTTCCTCTAATGAGAGATTATCTTTTTCACCATATAATTTCCTTGCTTCATCATATAGTGCCTGTCTCTCATCATTGTCAAGAAGAAGATTAAATACAGCATGGAAAGCTTCATGGTATGCAGTGCCTTCAGCAGCTATGTCAGATAATGTGATTACACCTTTATCAAATTGACCCCAAGCTAAAGCACCTTGTCTACCTACTTTAATAAGACCTTTTACTACTTGTACTCTATCATTCTTACTTAATTGAGGTAGCACTCTACTAATCCAATTAAGCTCCTTTTCCTGATTCCATACTGTAGCTTCTGTGTCATCTACTCCTCTTAAAGTAAATTCATCTTCAAACTCCTCATCATGGTCATTTATTGCCTTTTCCTTTTGAGCAGTATAGGCAGCACCTGTCTGGGTATTACCTTGATTAATAGTTGCAGGAGTCTCTACAGTAGTAATAGGAGCAACACTTACAGTAGGTACTGCATCAGGGTCAAACAATATAGTCTTTTCTGATGCTAAGTCTTTCATTCTTTGAGGATTACCTAATAAGGCTTTTCTAATGGAATCCTCAACTTGAGACTCACTCATACCTCCTTGCACAGGATTATTCCTTATAAATAAGAATGTTTTACCATTAGGAAATACTGCATAGTAATTATTTGAAGCTACATGAGCTGCTTCTCCCTGTCTGCCAAATCCCTTGGTTATATTAGGAACCTTGGTTATATGGACATCTACTTCTGTAATACCTGCAATAGGAGTTAAATATCCTTTATGTAACTTGCCATCCAACTCAAAGTAACCTACTCCCTCATCAGCATTATTCATACTGTGTTCAGGTGTCAAATCTTCAATAGGGTTCTGTGTCTCTAATGAAGTTTCAAAGATAGGTAACACTGTCTGAGCTTGTGCTGGAGTAGCAGGAGTTTCTGTAGATTTATCTACTTTAACTGCACTTACTAAAGGCACATTAACAGCGGGATTATATGTAATAGGAATACCCTTTTCACTTTGTACTGATGATACATTCTCCTTATTATAACTCAATACAAATGGCATTACAGCCAACTTAGTAACTGGTACACCATACTGAGATTCAAATAGGTTCTTGTAAGCAGAAAGTTGTAAAGTATAGTAATCCTTTGCACTCATTCTTTGAGTAGCAGATGAAGTAGTAAAGTAATTAACCTTATGACCATATCTGTCTGTAAAGTCATAGAAGCTGTATCTACTTGTCTTTACATCATAGATTCTAAAATTACCATCCTTGTCAATAGAAAGAATATCAACTTCACCTGCAACTCTTGTACCATCAGAATATTTCTGGAACAATACAATATTATCAGCAAGGAATCTCTCTCCCATTTGCTCCATATTTGACTTAATCCTATTAAGGGAAGTAATCAAATCTATGAAAGCATTTTCAGACATATTGGATGGTCTTGCTATCTTAGATACATCTCTTATAGTAAAGTACTGTCTGATGATACTATCTACTGCTGAACCAGCATCAAGTGCCCTTTGTGAATTAGTACCAGACATCTTGTCTCTTACTATATTCACAATAGTATCTCTACTCTTGGCATCAGTCTTTCCTCTATAAGCAGTCAAGTCTACCTTAAACTTGTTCTCCAAGTATTTCAGGTAATTCTCATACTGAGTAGGATTATCTACAAACTTGCTAAGATTAAGTCTTGCTAATTCAAGAGCCTTTGTCTGCTTGTCAGATTCTACCCAATTAGAGCCTAATCTGCTATGTACTCTACTATACTGATGATATTCACCATCATCTTCAAGTACATAATAAAACTCACCATCAGTTCTTGTCTTATCTACCCTCTTTTGGTTCTCATATATTTCACTGACAACCTCCTTAGACTTGGCAACTCTATTCTCTCTTTCCTTCTTTCTACCTGCAATAGTATCCTTTACATCTTGTGCATCCTGACCACTGAGATATACTTGCTTACTTCTGTCAAGTACCTTACCATCAGGAGTAAGGACTTTGTTATCTACCATCATTGAAGAGTTAGTAGAATCCCCAAAGTTATCTTGTGCCCAAGCTAAATCAAGCAATATTCTGTTACTGTCAGTAACTTCTACAGTCCTGCCTTGGTCATCCCTAATAGTATTTGTCTTTAAGTCCACATAGTATGGCTTGTTTGAAGATGTAGATACTATCCTTGTACCACTTATAGCACCTTCAGTACCACCTACAGGAGTCTCTACTTTCCTCTTAGGCTGAGGGGCTACAGAAGCTGGGCTTATAGCCTGATGCAGATTACCCTCATTATCAAAGTAATCAGTTGTGAACCAGTTACTTCTTACTGAAGCTTCAGTAATATTTGAAGTAAGGATATTAGAGTTTATCAATCTGTTGTTGTATGCACCCTCATTTATTCTTCTTGTGCTGACCTGTAAAGGAAGATTGAACTTGATAAGATGTCCAAGTATCTCATTGTATATATCCTCAGGATTCTTAGGAGTACCTAATGCACTTGTATCTCCCAAGTCTTCAAGAGCAGTTGCATCAAAGTTTATACCTCCAATTTCTGCACTCTTACTACTTGTAGAGAAATATACATCATACTTGTCCTCCTTGATTTGCTCCTTTCCATTAATGATTACTTTCTCATAAGTACCATCTGGCTTTCTTACTTTCTTACTGATAACAATACCATCACCTGCCTTACTACTAAACCAAGTAACCATAATATCCTGCATATACAAGTCTTGTGCCAAGTCTTGCATAGCAGCAGATACATCATCCTGTGATGTAGCAGTTGATAACTTAGTAATGGCATTCTTTATATCTTCTCCAACAGGAGTGGAACTTACTGAACTGTCATTTAGATTGAACTCCTCATTATTGAAGTGCTTAACTCTTACAGCAGCAGGAGAATACTTACCAGCTCCATTAGGTATAAGCAGATATAATCTACCTTCCTTTTGGCTCATGTCCACTGGCTTGATGATGAGACTGTCATCAATCTTACTATTAGTAGTAAGAACACCATTCTTTATAATACCAAAGATAGGCTTTCTATCAGTTGAAGATACATTAGGTATCTCAGATAGACTTCTCTCAGTATTACCATAAGGAATCCTGCCTACCATTACCTTAGATACCTTTGTAACAGGTGTGGCAATAAACTTACCAGTCTTATTCTGCCTGTTAGCATACTCACCTCTTATCTTCTCTTCAAGACCCTTCAGACCCTCATACCTTGAAACACTATAATCAGATTCATCCAAACTACCTACTACTTGGTTGTTCCTCTTGTCTACAATGAAAATTGTATTCTCATTATAGTCTGGGTCAATCATAAAGCCAAGTTCATCACCTGCCTTTAAGTTACCCTCATTTACATATCTGAATGCTCCTTGGTCTCTTAGATAACCATAGATGCCAGAGAAATCTACATTCTTTTCTCTTTCATTTACTACAATATCAAATGGTCTAAAGTCTCCTTCTTTACTTGCTTCTATATGCAATTCAGGTATAGCAGGTCTATAGAATTGATTAGAAGTATCTCTACTTGGTCTCTGTGGAGTTTCTACCCTTTCATTGGCTTTCTTATTCTCCTCGTTAACCATCTCAGCAGTTATATTACCTACAGGCAATTCTGTTGTAGGTAGAGCTTCACTACTTGTTACAGCAGGAGTAGTAGATGTACCACTGTCTCCTGTAGCAGTCCTATCATCACCTCTTACAGTTCCCTCTCTTTTTTCTATAGGCTTCTTATATTCAGGTGAGAATCTATCCTTGAATCTATTGTCATTGTTTACTTTTGACATTGCATTCTGCAAAGCATATTGAGCTTCCTGGAATCTTGTTGCAGACAACTCAACATCACCTTCAGAATCTTCATCAAAGGCATTCTCATTGTTGATATAAATTGAGTTAGGATTAGCTAACTGTTCAAGGTTTTCAGAGTTACTGAACTGGTCTTGAAGGAGCTTCATGGCATCCTGCTTAACTTGTGGTTCTGCATCTGACTCATTAAGAACTCTCTTCACTTCATTGTTATATTGTGAAGTTTCTCTGTGGTTCTTAGCCATTTCACTACCCTCATCCTCTAAAGCCTTTAGGGTTCTATCCCTATTCTCTATATCATCCTGACTATCTAATATAGTCCTGAACTCTTGTAAATTCTGTGCAGCATTCAAAGATACTTTCAAGTCATCAGACTTCTTCTTAGTCTCTTGTTGTGCAGCTTGCTCATCAGCTCTTGCATGGTCTTCTGCTTGCTTTTGAGGGTTCTCAAGGTACTCTTTTAACTTTGCATTATATGTCTTTGAGGCATTGCCTAACTTGACAATATCATTCAGCTTAGTTGTAATATCCTCTTTCTCATCTGCACTAAGTACAGTTTCATCTACCTCATTGATTTCCTTGATAAGACCATCTACAAACTTAGGATTAGTTGCTAATGTATGAACCAGTACCTTATCATCCTGACCTCTAACCATATTAAGAGTGTTGATAGCACCTTCAATGGCTCTTACATTCTTATCTGCCTGTAAGTATCTCTCTGTTATATCTGCATGGGATTGACCTTCAAAGTCTCTGACTTGCTGATTGAATCTAAGGAATGAGTCTAAGTTATCTATTACATTACCAATAGCTGACTTTACCTCTCCAGACATAGCTGTTGCCCTTTCAGCCCAGTTGCCTATCTGAGACTTCATCCATGTCAATTCTTCAAGCTGGTCATCTGATAATTGCTGACCTGTCTTAATATCAAGCTCATCTTTTATCTTCAGATAATTGTTGATAGTGTTGGTCATTTCATCATGGTTCTGCTGCAACTTCTCTATCATCTCCTGTTTACCCTCTGGAGTAGCATACACAGGATTGCCATTCTTATCAACAAATGGACCTACCTTAGAACCATCTTCAAGAGTAGTTGTAGTATTCTCTACAATAGAGGCAAGGTTCTCATCTGATGTATCAAAAGCTGCATCAATCAAGGTAGTAAGGTCTTCCATCTTGCCTGCATTATCAAACATAGCAATATCAGATACTAATTGAGCATGTTCTGCATTCTTAAAGTTGAATTCATCACCTTCCTCAGCAGCCCTGTTCATATCATTCTGATACTTATTATGCCTGATAAGACCTTGATAGTAGTTCTTAAATTCAGGAGAGTTTATCCTGCTATTCATGTAGTTAGCAATTTCATTTTCCCTTGCTATCTTCTCATTATAGTCTCTCCACTCATTTATGGCACCACCCTCAATAGTAATAGGAGATTGTAGTGAACCTGACTCACTTCTAACTCCTCTAAATCTTGGCATACCTAATGCACCTGTCAAAGAACCAATAAAGAACTCTTCCCATGCAGAGCCATCATTTACTGTCTCATTAATTCCCTCAGCAAATGATTTAGTCCAACTCAAAGTCTCTTGTGCAGCCTCTGGGTCAGTCTTTGACTTGTAGAAGTTATTTACATCAGTAGAATAGTAATTACCTGCTATCCTACTTGCAGCACCTTGTGCTATCTCCTCAGTACCTTCAGATAATGCACCCTTTGTTATTGCAGCAGTAGCACCTAATCTTGTAGTACCAGCAGTATATTCCCCTGCCTTACCTACTATATTAGTAGCCTTTCTTGCAGTCTTGAATCCATTAGCATATAACTTGCCAAACTGAATTATGTTAGATGCAGTAAGGATAGGTATATTCATAAGCAAGTCTGCATTACCCATCTTCAATCTGTCCTCACTTAGTTTGCCTAAAGCTGCATTATAAGACTCCTGTTCTTTCTTTATAGCATTCTGATATTCTATGTATGCAGGGTCTACCATTTGACCTTCTCTTGTTCTCACAAGAGTACCTTTAGTATCTTCATACCTATTCTGTATAGCTTGTACCCTATCTCTATAAGTATCATCAAGCTGTGCTTTATGAAGTTCAAACCAATCCTTACTATTGTTAAGTGCTTCAATTCTACCCTCATTTACTGCTGAGACAGTAGCACCTACAGCAGAATTAACTATTGCTGGAGCCTTTGAAGACTTGGCAATAGCACCAATAAGTTGAGGTAACTTAGTTACTTTCAATCCAGCAGCAGTAACACCACCACTATAGAAAGCACCTACTGTGAAACCTAAGTTCTTGATAAACTTATCACCTAAGAAATTGGCAGTGAAGATATTTTCATACCAAGGCTGCTCTTGTTCTGCCCTTGTATAATAGTTAGGCAATGCTTGCTCAGACCACTCATTAACAGACTGCATAGCCTTTGAGAAATCATTATCCCAAAGACCAGACCATCTGCCTTCATTTATTGCAGTTCCTGCTCCAAGTACTAAACCTAAAGTACCATCAAGGAAAGTAGTACCTGCAAGTATAGCACCCTTAGCAAGACCTGCTCCTATCTGTGCATACCAAGGTTGGTTCTCAGCTCTTATATCTCCTAATTCCTGAAACTGTGCCTCAGTTGCAGTAGGTTCATCAAACATACTTTCACCCCAAGGTGTAGTAGTTCCCTCTAAGGATGATTGTACCATCTGCTCACCATGTGCCCTTGCATCATACAGTGAAGTAGGAGCAGTATTTGCTCCTACATTCATACTGAATGACTGAAACTCAGGACTAAGGTTAGTGTATGGCTCTTGATTTGCTTTTTGCAAATCTCTAAAAGTCATTGGACCACTCTTAGTAATATCTATATCTTTTACTTTAGTTGCTTTTGCCATATCTTAATATCCATAAGGATTAAACTCTTGTTCTTTTGTCTTATTCTGTACTCCTAATTGAGAATGGAATAAGTAGGCTTGTTGTATAGAATTAGCATATTGCTGCTGAGCATAAGTAATCTCATCTGGAGTAGCCTGATGTACATTACCTCTTGCATCAGTATATTGACCTGTACTGACTACATGCTGCCATTGATTTGCAGCAGTCATTGCCCTATCCCTATTCTGTTCATTAGTTGTATTGATACCAGCAGGCATTCTGTATCTTCTTACATTACCCTTATCATCTTGTATCATTACAGTAGTACCATAAGGACTGAACCTTGTAGCAGTTACCTTGTACTTATCACTCTTCAAGTCTTCCATAGTGATTTCCTCACCTGTATCCTTGAATTTCTTAGACTTGCTATCATAATCTACTTCTTTTAGACTTAATCCTCTACCAGCAGTCATAATAGCATCCTTCATATCACCCTGCTGAGCACCTGCAATAGGATAGTCATACTCAGTAACTCTTGTAGCATCATACCTTGAAGTTCTTCCTGCTGAAGAATTAACATACCTGCTCCATACATTACCAAGATTACCAGGTTGCCATTTACCCTTTGTTACCTTATGAGCACCTATGCTGTCCATAAAGACTCTGAATGCTGATGGTGTCTCCCCCTTATGAGTATCAGCAACTCTAATAGTAGTGCCTTCAGGAGTAGTCATAACTTTTCCTGCTATTGTACCTTTATTCTTTCTATTATACTCTTTCCACCCTTCATAAGTCATTCTCATCTGACCATGACTATCTTTATAAAAGTACTTGGAGTATCTCTTCATACTCTCCTTATACCTCTTCTCATCCTTACTCAACTCTCTACTACTATAGATATTCAAAGGATTGATAGCAAGATTATTCAGTTGAGCTTGTTTCTGCTCTGCTGCTTGTCTTGCAGCAGCTCTCTTTTCTGCTCTAATCTGCATAGCTTCTTGAGCAGCCATCTTAGCCCTCCAGTTATCAAGAGTCTGATATTGAGTTTCACCAACTGCACTCCATAGACCTTGCTTAGCATAGTCAATAGCCCTTGCAATAGTAGCTTGGTCTCCCCAGTTCCTAACACCACTTGAATTAATGGCATCTTCAACAATTCTTGTAAGCTGAGGAGCAGCATTAGGATTATCCTGTATAGCCTGTAATACTGCTTGAGAACTAAAGCCTTTCTGCATCATAGTCTCATAGTATGAGTTACCCAAGATGCTTCTCCACTTCCTTGGCTTCTCTTGCATTTCCTTAGCCAATGCAGATGCAGCACTTGCAGCCTGTGCAGTAATTAACTTACCTGAATATGCTTCATAAGCTAATTGAGGATTCCTTATATAATCATCAAGACTTGTAGTTGCAGCCCTTCTACTCAACATCAATGTTGGGTCTTGAAGGAGTGCTTGTTGCTGCTGCTCTGCTTGTTTCTGCCTTGTTGTATAGGCTTGCTCAATAGGGGTTATTTCCTTGCTATACCTTGCTCTCATATTGAGCATATCTCTTCTACTTGCAGCATTAAGTCCTTCTCTTGCTAACTGACCAGCTTGCTCTTCAAGGTCATTTGCATAGGTCTTATACATCTTGTAAGCATAAGGGTCAGTCTGCTCATTAGCCATTTCCTCCCATACACTTGCCTTAGTAGCAAGGTCTCCATACTGGTTCTCCAACTCTTGATGAGCCTGAGTAGCCATCAAGGTTGGAGCCAGCATCTCTTGGTAAGAGAATGGCTTGAATTGTGAATTTATTACTAAACTATAATTAGCCATATTACTTCTTCTTAATAGTTAAATAACCACCCTTAGCTTTCTTTTTCTTCTTAGCTTTGTTGGCAGCATCCCTTACTTCTTTCTTCTCTGCTTCACTAAGAGTTTCATATCCATTCTTATATGTAACATTACCCTTGCTGTCAATAGAGTAGTATAATGCAGGATTACTCATAATCATATTTCTGCTATATTCTTCTCTACCAATATCTCCAAGAGAATTAAAGAAGTTAGTAAGGTTAGCACTCATACTTGCACCTCTCCTTGCATTAACAGCATCTCTTACTGCCATAGCCTGTGCAACACCACTTAGTCTTGAACTTCTTGCCTTTAATGCAGCCTCTTGATTTGCCATTGCAGCCTTGAGTCCCATCTCAGCATTGACTTGATTAGTACCTCTATTAAAGGTTTCAATAGCTTGTCTTTGTGCCAAGTTATACTCTTCAGCTTGTCTTGCAAGGTCTCCTAATCTACCTTGGGCATTATAGTCTACTGCAAGTAAGGCTGCATTCCTTGAAGGACTTGTAGTATTCATAATAGCCCTTCTTGTAGCACCTGCTTGTGCATTGAGTTTATTTAGATAGAAGTTTCTATCAAAAGGTCTATATTGTAAGTAGTTGCCTATTGGAGTGTACCCTATTGGAGTGTAATTTCCTACTTGGTTAGCTGCTTCAAGTATTGTATCTGCACTTGTATAGTCTGGTCTACTAAATAAGTTCTGACCTAATCCTATTGCAGCACCTATTACAGGAGCATATCTCAGGTCTGTAGCATCTAAATTACTAAGCAATCTTGATACAGCACTCTTTTTCTTCTCAGGGATTTTGATTGGGTTTTTATTATAGTCATCCAAAGAGCTGCCTACATCATATCCTGCTCTCTTAGCAGCAGCCCTTGCCATATATTTAGGAGTTTCCACAAATTCTCCATTAGGAGTGATTCCTACCCCATATTTATAAATGTCATAAGTATTCTTATCAGGGTCTGTATAAGCCATATCTATAAAAGGATTATAACTGTAATTATCTTCTGTAGGTTCAAGAAAGAAATTTGCCCTTTTTAAATTATTACTCTTATTTCCTAAACCATCAAACAATGTACCCAACTTACCACCATGAGCATATTGTACTCCTTCTTGACCCTCTTGAGTCTGTTGCCTTACAGTCTCTTGGGCTTGTTGCAGTCTGGACATGGAACTTAGAAGTCCTCTCTTACTTATTGGGTCATTAGGTCTCTCCTTTGATTCATCACCTAACTTCTCTGCTATTGCAGCAAAAGAATGTCCATCATAAGACTTAGGGAGATTAAAACTCTCCAATAGACCACCATCAGCAAATAATCTGTTACTGAATACATAGTCATTGAATATAACCTCACCTTGTTCTACAAGATTTGAGTTTCCCTCAGCATCCATTCCCATAGGTACACCCTCCATAGGATTTTCTTCATGAGTTCCACCATTACCCACTATAATTTGTCCATTAGTAAAGTCAGCACCATGAGTATTTAAGTCTCCTCCAAAGCTGTGCCATTTAGCAGCATTTCTTGCAAAATTAGCCTTCTTCACCATAGCAGGAGAATAATTCTCTTTATTAGCTAATACCTGTGAAGCAAATGATTGCACAGACTTTCCATGCCTTTTAGCTGCTGCTGTGAAAGTTCCTCTCTTAGAGGGTTTGATATGTATTTTGCCTCCCTTAGCAAAGGTATTTAACTCTGGAGATTCAAATGAGTTAGGTAATGAGGTTAATCTGCCTTTATTTGCAGCATTAAGAGCTTTAATACCCAAGTTCTCCTTAGCCAATTCATAGTCTATTGCTCCACTTCCATAGCCTTCCCATATACCAAGAGGTCCTCCAAAGGCTGCAAAGCTTGCCATAGCATTAAGGTCTGACTGAGTGTCTGCTGCCTCTGTTGCATTTTCAAATGCAGACAAGGCTCTCTCTCTTGCAATGCCCTGTTGTTTTTTAAGTGCTCTATACTTTTTCTTAGCTTTGCTGCTAAATAGACCATCCTTACCAATATCTGACTTGGAGAAGTCTGCTCCAAAATCTTGATTAGTCCATTGGTCTTCTATAGAATCAGCACTGCTGTTATCTACCATGACAGTATTCATAGCCTTGTTGATTCCTTCAACCTCAGCAATCTTCTCCTTATTTAACTTGGAGCCAAACATCCTGTTTGTAAGACCTCCAATAATACCAGTACCAGCAGATATGATGCCTCCAAGTACAGGATTAACTGCACTTACTGCACCACCTATAGTGCCACCAATATTACTGATTGCACTACCTGCACCTGATTCAAGTCCTCCACTAATAGCACCACCTGCAATATTACCCACTGCACTACCTATGCCACTTGCTAAGCCTCCTTTCAGCATACCAGCAACATTGCCTCCACTGAAAGTGCCTTTCAAGTCAAAAGGCTTAGTTCCACCTAAAGCATTCTTGAAATCACCACCCCAATTATAGTAATGAGGGTTGTATGTAAATGGTCTATTAGACCTTCTCATAATTTTTCTTTTAGCCATATCATACTAATTTGTTTGCAAAGATAAACAAAATATTTGAATTATACAAGGATATTATCCAAAAAGTAAAGGGAAGATAAGTAATAAACTTACCTTCCCCCTATTATTACTCAAAGTAATGCACAATCATATCATGCAATACAGTCTTATTTACATTTTCTTCTTCCATAGACAGCTTAATATATAACCAAGGATTCCTCATTCTATCTCTACCATTTGCCTTAGCTCTTGGTATATTAGCTCTCCAAATCCTAAATTTTCTCTTTAGATTTGAGGGCTTTCCTAGCATATTCTTTAGCTTAGAAATACCCTGTTGATATTCATTCCATACAGTTAAAGTGTCAAATGTTACATTGAGTAGGTTGCCTTTCCTATCCCAACTATCTGACCTAAACTCAAGATTATTGAATATCTTATCTACAGGCATATCTGGATTAGCTATTATAGTAGTATAGAACGGTTGGTATGCTCCAAAGAACATATTATAATCTCCTTCATTATGCAGCCAAAGTTTATTATCTCTTATCCATATCCCTTTATCAAGGAGATTAGAGAAATATGGGGTATTCTCATAGCTATAAAACGAAGTAAATTGGTTTAATAACTCTGAGTATCCTAAGCAAGCATCCCTTGATATAAACAGTATCTCATCATTTGACTTATCATAATAAGTTACAAAGCTATTAAAATCCACAGGGTTCCATATGTTCATGCTTTTAGAGGCTATCTTAATCCAGGAATGGAAACCTAATTTATCTGATATATTATTTAATTGTCCATTAAATAAATATATTCCTTTTACTATGTCATCTACAAAATAAATACCAGTAGGGGTTTCACATATAGACCACTTATTTGTGCATCCCACCTTATCAGATATATATCTCTTGCCTTGTACTTTACCAGAGTTAGCTATTTCAATAGGAACACCTTCAGTAGTACTTATTTGAGTATTCTCATTATAAAGTATTTGGCTAATACCTTTGTCCTGTATAGCAATGATATTGTTATTAAATCTTCTTAAAGCTCTTACAGTACCCTTATCTCCATCAAGGTCAAGAGTAGATGCAAGGGTAATATTAGTCCAAGTGTCCACTAACTCTCCAGCAGTTTTAGTTTTAGTCCAAGTGATTGAATTATGGAAGTTATCCAAGTTCAATTTGTTTGTATTAATTGTCCTATAGTTGAAGAAGTTATTAGGCTGAGAATATACATCATTCATCAAGTTGAAGTTCTCAGGAGTAATTGAGAAGTTACTTGTTTGACCTCTGTTCCTGTCATATCTACCATCAATGTTCACTCTTGTTTCACACATGAATGATACAATATCAGTTACTGCATTCTGGTCTTCAAGAGTAAAAGGATAAGTCTTGATATGGTCATATCTTTGGAAATAGGTATCACCTTCTTCCCATCTGATAGTAATACTACTCTTGACTCCATTATTAGTATCTACAAGAGAAATTGGGTCTCCACAAGGCAGCCATGTATTATTCTCAAAGGCTTCTTCTGTCTGACCACCAAACCTATTCTGTACATTGTCATTATACAATTCTCCTAACCATAGCCATCCATGCTGAATACTTGATACACCAGATATAGGACCTCTTGGAGCACCAGCAATAATAGTGTCTTGTGATACACTCTTGGTACTTCCTGACTTATCCCAATACATGTGCTGACCACTTGGAGCACCTGAGTCCTGTGCATTTACAAACCAAGTATCATTATACTCACCATCCTTAATATTAGGTAATATTCTTTGAGCACCTGATGTAGTATAGTTCAAGGCTAACACAGCATGAGGAGTAGATTTATACTTAATCCTAACAGGGTCAGTACCTGTAATTTGGTCAGTAAATCTACTATCTATCTGTGTATAACCACTACTAAACAGGGTATGTGCATTAGTCTCTGCACTTTGAACTCCAGTAGTCATAATAGGATAGCCATCCTTTTTATCACCAATTCTTGAGATAGTAAGAAGCTTATCTACATTGCCATAGTAGTTAATATCTGTAAGACCTGAGTTCTCTTGTGCAGGTAATCTAACAAGTGATACCTCATTAGAGTCAAATACTGCAACTCCTGATATACCAGTTCTTGTACTACTATCACTTTCATAAGCATTCCATATATTACCTGAATCCAAGTAGACTGACTTATATGAATACCTCATATTAGACATTTTCTTCTTGTCAAGCATAGCAGACCTATAGCCATCAGTAGTATACTTGGTGTTATTCAGTGAACCATTCCTATGCCAAGGGTATACAACAAATCCTGTGGTAAGATGCTTGGTATTACCAGTATCTTTCTTATAAGCAGTTAATTCATCAAACCAAAAGGCACCAGAGATTAATCCTCTCCATCCAAAATGAGAATCACCAAGATGTACTCCAATCCCATCATAACTAAAATCATTTTCTGCACCAATAGGTTCCTTGTAGAATCCAGCAGGCAACTCTGAACTATCATAGAAGTTATTAACAGGAGTGGAAGTCTGAATATCAATATCTGAGGCAAATGCAGTTAGAGGGACCATACCTACTATCCTTAACTTCAATCCTGATGTATCAATACTCCTTACTTCATTATCAAACTCTATGTCAGGAGAGTGGAAAGTAAGTATTGATTGGTCAATGTAGTAATTCTCTGCATTGTTAGATACCCAACTTGCAACATCTGAATCAGTTGCAGTATCATCAACATAGGGACCAGAAGGAGGATTCCAAATACATTGAATTTCTGCATTTCTATTATTATTGCCTGGGATAGGTTTATTATGTCTAAACTCAGCCCAAGCTCCTTTATTAACTATATCAATATTGTATTGTTTCTCTTCTGAAGTAACTATAGTCTTATTATTAGACATAATACCTGCCCTTGAATATGCAGATGGGTTTCCTAAGAATTGTCCTAATCCTACCCAGTCTCCGCCCCAAGCACCTTCATTATTTTGATGATAATGGAAGGCTTTATATTCATCAAATGGTGCATTAGGTCTCGTAAACCAAGATGACTGTGCAAATGGTGAATTACCAAATCTATCAGATATATTATACACAGTAGGACATAATATGCCCTGACATACAGCCTCTCTATCATTAATAGTAGGATATACTACAACAGGTCTTATCCTAACATACCCATTATCAAGGAGTCTATTAATAATAGTACCATCATTCAATGTAAACTCTGCTACAGGCAGACCAATGTTATTAGAACTATAGAAAGTGGTATCTATGTGTACAGTATTTCTAACATCATTAATCCATATAGGCTCAGACCATTTACCTGTATAGTGCTGTGCTTGAATACCAAACCTATAATATTCAAGATACTTGAATGTTTTGAACTGATAGGAGTTCATTTTAAGCTGGTTACTATAAGGATAATATCCTTTAGGCTCTGGGGAACTTATGCTCTTATTATAAGAGGAGAAAGTAATACTTTTACCCTTAAAATAATTCCTGATAGTTGAATCAAGAGTTTTTCTCTTTGTCTCAATATCTCCAAGGAACAAAGTATTATCCTTTTGAGTCATTGTACCAAATACTACTTCCTCACCTCCAATATATAATAATTCAGTAGGGTCTACTGAATCTCCTGATGAACCATTGTCAGTGTAAGTGACTTTAGATATATTAATAGGAGGAGCCAAGTCTACAACTCTCCTAACATCTGGAGTTGCATTTATGCTTGTTCTATGTATTGAGTAGATTCTAATATAATCAAATCTTCTATCAACATTAGCAACTTCTATATTAAAGCTATTGCTTACCTTATCCTCAGGACTTGCACCTCTATTATTGTATGATATGTAATAAAGTGGAGAAGTATAGAAGATATTACTCTCCTGACCATACTTGTTAAAGTAGGTAAAGGCATACTGTATAACTCCAGGAGCAAAACTACCATTAGCTACAATATTCCTTTCAATGGTGATTTCCTCATTCAGGCTAAGTGTCCTCACAAAGTTGAATGAATCAGTATTCCATTTGCTTACTACATCAGATGCAGCAGCTATATTGATTACTCTTGGCTGGTTCAGACCATCAGTCCAATATACTTTCTTGATGTCCTCATTCTCATAGAATACTAAAGTTTCTATAGGGTATTTTGGATTAAAATTCAAGTTACCTCTAAATAGAATTTGTCCCTCTAAATTATTACCATTTATTTTTATCTTATATATTTTATCTTCCTTGTCTTTTATATTTGATGCAGTATCTGCTGTAAATAGTATAAGCTCATTATCAATTACTGCTTTTCCTATTACTGTGCCTTCTATAGAATCTATTCCACCAACATTGGCTAACTTTGTTCCTCTCTCATTAACTAGGCTATATAGTGTATTATCATCATTTGTTATAACTCTAATATTCTTATTTTCATAAGCAAAATCAGAGTTGAAAGCAGAGACTGCTAAATCCCTTTGCATTCCTTTTGTTTTGAAACTTACACTCTTTTGCATATTACTGTAGTTTTATGTATTCTTGGTCTCCATTATTCTTAAAACCATTACTGAACTCATTAGTTCTTTGTAATAATGTACACCAACTATTTTTAATGCTTTCCATCTCTGATATAGATGGGATGGTAAATTCACTCTGCAATTGACCAGCCAGCCAAGCATATTGTTGCTGAGTATTCTGTAGTACAGCAGGTGTAATCTTGCCCATATCAAACAGAATGGTAAATGCTTCTCTCTTTATATATGCCTCAAGTGCCTTCAGGAATACAGGATTATCAATAAGTAGTGGAAATCCATCCTTATCTACTGGGATTGCCTTATAGGACACTGATATATCTCCTGTCTTGAAGGATACATATAGTACTTGTCCTTGTGTTTTGAAGGACAATTCTTGTGGTATCTTGTAACTAGCATTTCTATCATAGTGCTCTCTTGGCATGAAATTATCTGTCATACTCCTAAGACATACACCAGTCTTACATTCCTTAACCTGATTGATAGATATTAGGTCACATGGCAATTTAGCTCTAAAGTCCTCTATATGAAGAACTTCCTCCTTGTCTTGATATAACTTAGGGAGACCAAATATACCAATAAAGTCAATAGTATATTGCACAGCCTGCTCAAGAGTTACATCTTGAAGAAGAGGATGTCTTAATACTCTACTCAGAGCTTCTCTTATATTTATGTAGTTATATTCTTTTACCATTATTTATCTTCTGTTAAAGTATCATATCCAAATTTAATGAAGTCTCCTGTATTCTGAAGAACTCCCAACACATCTAAAACCCTGTCTACTTTTGGATTATGAAATCTGCTATTTAAGAATACATCAGATGCTCCTATGCTACCAGCAGTTCCAATTGTAGATACCATTTTCAACCATTAACTTAATATAAGAAGCTCTATCTTTCATTGACAAATCACTCCAGTTCATATCTTGAAAGCATCTAATTTTCCTTCCTTTATTCTTTGTTTTAATCTCTTCTTCAGTTCTCTATTGACATTAAATTCATAGAAGACCTGATTATTGTAGTCTGCTAACTGCTTATTATAGTAGACCTTAAAGATTTCTTTTTCCTCCACTTTAACCAGTGTTTTTTCCTTATAGGCTTCCTCATCTTCATACCATAATTTAAGAGTTTTATCCCAGTCTATAGGTAGATTAGTCTTGACTTTTTCTCCATCAAGGCTAACTCTCACATCATATTTCCTTAGCTCTATTCTACCCATTCTATGTGGTAACTTAATATCATTACCATGAAGGAAGCTATCAGCTAAGTAATCATTGACTTTCCTTATAATGCTGTAGAACTCATGTTCTGTAAGACATCTTCCTATATTGAGCCATCTATTCTTTCTTATCCACTTATAGGCATCATATACACCATAGGAACCTCTAACCTTGTGAACCCTTGGTTCATTTACCTTTTTAATGGAGTTTAGAAAATCAACCAGCCCTTTATCCATCTCTTCTTGACAAGACTCCATAACTCACTATTTAGATGCTACTTCTGACAACTCATCCTTTGCATCATTGGATTCATCTTTAGGTCTATACTCAGCACCTAAAAGTTCTTTAACAACCAATTCAATAATTGGTGGTACAAGAGCATCCTCTATAGGGAAAGTTTTGTCCATAATATCACAATTAATACTATCTCCAGAATCATCACACAACAGGTCTAATACAGATTCTATATTCTCAAAGATACCAGTAAGCCTGATTTTCTCCAAGTATAGATATTGTGGATTTGAAGATTGGAGGTATAAGTAATTATCTGGACCCAATGAAGCATAAATGATATTCTGAAGATACTTATTGTACCCAACATATCTCATTCTCTCCCTACTCACATAGGTTATCTCACCCAAATAATAATTTATAGGATAGACCTTGGGGGTACCTATCTTCATCATAAATGGAACCTTCTCCTTACTTCTAAGGAAAGTGCCTCCCCCACATGGTACTCCTGCTATAGCAGGAACTTGTATAAGATTCAGGCAGATGGTCTGATAGTTACTTTCTGGTATTGGTTTCTTAATATCAGAATATCTTTGCTTCAATATGAAGTTCCTGTAATTATTGACTAAGAGTAAAACATGTTCCTCAGTGAAGAAAGCATCATCACTGGTACTCTTTATCTCATCAAGTACCATATAAACTATATCCTTATACTTCATATACTATACATTTCTTATTAAAATAAAACTCTTGTGCAAAGATAAGCAATTCTTATCAATTACACAAGAGTTTTATTAATTTTGTACTTACTTAGTTACCAATTTGTTTTGAGGGGCAGGAACAATATCTTCAACCTCCTCCTCGTAAGGAGCAAGAACCTTTACTACCTTGGTATCTTGAATCTCCTCTATATTCTCTTCATTAACTTCTACTCTGTGAGCAAGTTCAGAGATGTCTCCTAAATGTAATTTGTTCATATCAGCATTGTTACAATATTCTGGATAAGGAACTAAACATGAGGTGCCAAATACTTTATAGAGAGCTTTCTCAATCTCTCTATAATCATCCTCATTTATAAATCCCCTGAAATCTTTATAGATAAATTCTTGTATTGCAGTGAGGAATAGTAAGCTATTTACATCTTCATAACTGATATATCCCAGATTACTGAGGGTAGAGAAATATCTCACTATTGAATTATAAACTATCTCATCCATAGCAGCTACAAGATTTTGTATAGACAATAGTACCTGCCCTGTTTAAGCCCTTTATAAACCTATTATAATACTCTATGGCTTGAGCATAGTGTTCAGTATTTACACTGGTCTCAATTGCTTTAAACTGCAAAAATAGATTTATAAAGTTTCTTGGTACAGCACAAGTTTTCACGGTCTCTCTCACATAGGACATCATAGCATTATATAATGCACAGGTATTGAATGTAACACCAAGAGTGTATTCACTATCCATACCACATGGAGTATTTGCAGCAGGAACTCCCTTAGCCTTTACATATACAAAGAACATATTATCAGACAATGATGGTAGAGATTCTCCTACACTTAACTCCAGCCTGTAATTCTTTATTTTAGCCCCTTCACTTGTAATGTCCTTGAAGTACACTATAGATGAACTTGGTCCACTATCTTTATATGTGTCTTGAGTATCTATTGATATAGAATCAAGGTAAACATCATTATAATATGATTGGCTCCTAACAGATACATCTATGACAAGGTACTTACCATCTTTAGTTATTCTAAGTTCATTAAATCTAACCATACTTATATCCTTCTAAGAAAAAAAAAAGGAGACCCTTAGGTCTCCTTATAATTAGACTTGTGCAGAAACATCTAACTTAGTAATGTTAAGACCTGTTGCAGTATTAATTGCAGTGATAATATCATTTGTGAGCTTATTACTTACTGAGTTATTAGCACCTACCTTTGGTACTACAAGAGTAATTGTCTTTTCAGACTTTTGTACACTCTCATTGCTACCTACATAAGCATAATGGATGTCAATCACATTATACTTAACAGTTGGGTCTACAAGGTAAATAGTAGGAATATTGTTAGGGAATCCAACTCCTCTATAAATATCACCTCTCTCACCCATGCAGAAGTACTCAAGGTCTGCAATCTTCTTACCATTAGCAATGGTGCCAGCAGGCTCAGTATCTTCTACCTTACCCCAAATTCTCTCATCACCATTTACAGTAACTGGAACAGGCTGTACTTCAAAATATACAGGAGTTTGCTCCATGACACCAAGTCTCCAAGGCTGTTCAACCTCATCAATAACAAGGGCAGTGTAAGTCTCAGTTAGAGAACTCTCCTTTGTAGTAGCACCTACAGGAACTGCCTCATCATCAGAATTTGTCAAGACAAACTTAACAAGAGGAACTATCTCTCTACTAAAGTTCTTAGCCAGTGATAGAGCCAACTTCTTATAGAAGTCTGAAGCTGTCATACCTGCATAAGCATGTACCATACCATACTTGAAGTACTGGTCCTCATCAGACATACCTACATACTGCTTAAATACAATTCTTAGGATGTAATCCTGTCCAGCTACAGGATTACCTGCATTTACCTCACTATCAAGAGTTACTGTAACTGCCTTCAACTCATGTGCCATATTATCAGCATCAGTAGCCTTAGCATAAAGGATATTCTTGATGTCAATTAGGTCACTTCTCATCAAGTTGTCAGCACCCTTGTATTCAAAATACAGGTGATTCTTTGCAGTATCATTCTTTACTGCAATAGAGCCAGCAGCATCTGATGCAAGTACATGAGGAGTCTTCAGTACCTTTGCCACATAAAGCTGCCTTACTTGATTTGTACTAAATGTTGCCATTTTAATTTAATATTAAATTATACAATAGTTTTATTCTTTTCCTGTATTTGGAACCCTACTTATGATGGCAAGTTTTACTGCTCTCTCAAGTATAGCTCTATGTATTACAGGGTTCAATTCACATTCTGTTCTTGTACTTATATTATCTATAAGCAAGTCTGAGGGTAAATCAATCAATATGATTGGTTTGGGTTTGGCTAAATATCTAACCATGTAGCTGTAAACATCATATTTTGATATTATCTCAACAATATTATTTCCAGCATCAATTCTTAGAACTCTTCTCTTGCCTGCTCCCCTAAAAGGATTTCTCCTTATCTTATGAAACTCATCTTGAGTTACTGGGAATACCATAATATCATCACCATCACTGCACTCAAGACTTCCCCCTAAATTAACAGACTCATAAGTAATAAACCATAGGTCATTAGGTAACTTGAAGAACACTGAGTTTCCTGTCAAACCTGAATACCCTTCCTGCCTTTCAGTGGTCTTATAAGTCCTTATAAGTTCCCTAAGATAACTCCTTGTTTCTTCTGTTTTCTCAAAAGAGTCTCTGAATGGATTCTTGCCACTATAAAGGTTTATTACTACTTCTTCTTGAGCTTTGGTTAGAAATACTGATTTCTCATATTCATCAAGTTCTGTAATATTAGGGGCTTTGTCAAAAGACTCTACATTAGAGTAGCTGTTAAGCAGAACATCAAATTCATTTGAAAATTCCTCAGTTGTCATATCTGCCTATTTTTTTTTATTCTGACCTTTGACCCATCTGTACTTGACTATTAATATCTCCAGTATAAGCAGCTTTAGCAAGCTCTACTGCCCTTTGTAATATCTCTGGATGGAGAATAGGGTCAAGTTCACAGGTCTGTTCTGTTGAAATATTATCAAGAGTTACTCCATCAAGAGTAGATAAGATAATAGCTCTTGGTCTTTTAATATACCTTATACTATATTTAGTAAGTGTATCACTTGGACCTATAATTAATTCAACATTGTTGTTTGAGTCACTGTTATCAAGAAGTCTCCATGCCTGATAATGAAGTGGTCTCTTATAAGGCTTTGACATTAATCTTGAGTACTCTCTATAATCAATAGGTATTACTGTAAGTCTTACAGTAGACTTCCCTCTTGTTACATCAGCAAACTCATTGATGAACATCATAATATCATTATTATCAAGAACTACTTTCTTAGTATTAGACTTATTATCAAATGTGGCATCTGAAAAGCTATCACTGGAATATGATTTTGTTCTCATAATCATGGAGAAGTCAATTTGCCTCTTCTCATTACCATCAAATCCCTCTTGATACTTATTACCTTTGGAATTAAAGTAGTTCTTTACTATTTCATTTTGAGCCTTAGTTAGGAACACAGACTTTTCATACTCATCAAGACCTGGAGCTTGATTACTCATTATGTTATTGTAAAGTACATCAAATTCATTTGAAAACTCTTGATTGGTCATAGTTTTTTTTTTATTACTTTAGTTTAGCTTCCAAAGCAAACTTAACTTCTTGATGCTTAGGAGAGTTTAAGTATTTAGCTGCTACATTCAATGTAGGCTCTTCATTAGCCTCACAAAGTGGAGTATTATCCTTTCTCAAGTATAAGTAATTACCCCTGTTAGAAATCAGACCTGCTTCTATAGCTCTCTTAATAAGAACCTTTGTAGAAAGCATTGGGTCAGTAATAACCTTCAAGAATATCTTGCTATCAGCCTGTATTAAGCTATTAACCTTAGTCTGCAAGAACTCAAGTTTAGCAGTCTGTGATGTAGGTCTACCATCAATAGTCTCAACAATAACTCTTAATGTATCAATATCATCCTCAATCTTACCAAACTCCTTATAGCACATCATTGTAGTGCTCATGTTATCCTTAGCAACCTTAGTCTCTTCACCCTCAGAAATGATAACAAACTGGTAAGTAGCCTTAGGAGTATCTTGCAATGCCTGTAATGAGGAGGCAATATAATCCTTGTTGGCTAATAGTATCTTATATCTGATATAATCCTCTGGGTCAGATAGATTGAAGTAGTTATCCTGCTTTGTCAATCTTACCTTATTGATGCCATTCTCATTGGAATCATCCCAGAAATTATCTACCTTCTTATAGATACTTAGTGCATTATATTCAAGACCCATTATTTCCTCAAGAAATGCCTTTTCCTTGTCTGTAAGGACATTAACAAACATACCTGAAGATAATCTTGGTACTACAAATGTTCTAACTGCACCCTCTGCCATACCTCCTGACAATACATGCTTAGGGTTATTACCCCACATACCTGTCAGCTTAGGTACATGTCTTACAATAATTCTCTCATTCCTCAGACAACTAACTAAGGCATCATCAGGTACCTCTACTTTCTTTTGTGTCTTCTTAGGGCTTTTTACAATAGCCTCCTCTTTTGGTACTTCCTGTAGTGGAGTTTCTGTATTGTCTATATCAAAGTCAGGTACAGTATAGTCCACCTTCTCTTCCATTTTCTCTTCCATTTTCTTTTCTGCCATATCTTCTCCTTAACTTATTGAAATAAAATAAGGGAGCAGGAGCCTGTCCTACTCCCCTTTTATCATTAGCCCTGTAGAATTGCAGGGATTAGTGACATAGTTCTTGTTGGGTCAAGAACACAGATACCAAGAGTAGCCATTCTGTGAATTATAGCAGAATCCTCATCAAATGACATATAAGGATTACCCTTTTGACCTGTGAATGGGTTTCTTAGACCCCATTGATAACCTCTATACTCATTGTCACCCTTAATCTTACACTTAAAGATATTAGGTTGGTCCATTGTACCAATGTACATAATATCATATCTGTAAGAGAATGCAACACCTCCATTTGGATGGAGTATCTTATTTCTTACTGGGTCATCATAGAATGGGTCTACATCAATCTTAACCCTAACACCATTAGGAGCCTTGTACTCAACAAATTGGAAACCAGCACTCAATGAGTTTTGGTGCAACTTGGATTGAGTCTTTTGAATAACACCAATAGAGCTGTTGTCAAGAACAAACTGTGTCCAACCTGATACTGTCTCTAGTACTTTCTTATGGAATTGGATAGCACCTCTTTCACCAGTCTTAATCAAGAAGTATCTGTCTCCAAAGTCTAACTTAGCAGCAGAAAGCTCATATAGAGCATCTTCAAGAAGCTTCAAGCTAAATGTGTTGTAATACATAGTATTAGCAACTTCCATTTGCTCAAATAGACCAGCACCTGTCTTAATAACATTACCAGACTTACCAAAGTTCATGTACTCACCATTGGCATTTCTGTTACTTCTACCAAATGCAAGTGCATTGTTCTTGTACTCAGAGAATTGCTGCTCTACTTCCCAGTCTACATTGTGCATCCACATTGTAGCAACTGACTTAGTATATCTACCTTCAGTTTCCTTAACAATAGGAATACCTACAGCCAGCTTCTTATTCAACATAGAGCCTGGAACCTTGTGTTGGATTCTTACTACAGACCACTCATTTCTCATAGAAACAGGGCTTGTAAATCTTACATCACCAACCTTTCTTGAAAGTTCCTTCTCAACAAATGCAGCCTCAACTGAGAATCTCTCACCTGCAAGCAATCTTTCAGCAGGAACACCTGCTGTATTACCACCAGCAAGCTCTACCTTATACACTGCATTAGTACCCTCCATTTTTGGGTCTCCAAGTATTCTGAACTGATAGACTTCATTCAGATTACCTACAATGTACTCACCATCAGCAAACCAATCCTCAGGGAATACTAAATAGAAAGGAGCAGTGCCTACTCCAACCATACTACTGGCATCTGTAACAACAGTACCATTTTCATCTCTTGCCTCTACAAGAGGAATGTTTCTCCTTGAAGAACCAATAACATCCCAGTAGTACTCATTATCATCCTCAAACTCTTTTGTTGGGAATTGATTTAGGAATGTGTCAAGTGTCTTTCCTCTGTAATAAGCCAACAGTTGCACCATTAGGTTTGTAGCCTTCTGTGGAGCTAACTGAAAGATAGAACCAAGGTGGTTTTCCTTAGTAAGACCCTTCCAATGTTGGAAGCCTACCATTTGAAACTTACCTAATTTTCCAGCCATTTTTACTTAAATTTATCAGTTATTTTACTCTATACTATAGGCTTAGACATCAAGATTCCACCCTTTCCCTATGAAAGATTCAGGGTCCTCATCAACTCCACTCACAAACTTTAGATTACCATCTGAGGTTCTTGCTGTGTTGTTGAGAGTATGTTCCAGCTCTCTAAGACCTTTCTTTACTTCTTTCTTTACTTTACCTTTCACCAAACCATCAAGGTTCTTAAAGCCATCAGTTAGTGTGAAAAGTAGCCCAATGTTCTTTAGGAAGTCTGTCCTGTTCTCCATCTCATACTTTTGGATAGCAGTAAAGTACTCTCCTGTCTCTGGGTCTTTATACACAGGTTTAGCTATATTATCATAAATCTTCTGTCTTGTAGATTTATCCACTGATAAATCCCCAAATACATCCTTGTCATTAAGGATTGATGATTTAAGCTTTTCAGCCTGGTCCTTTCTTTCTTTCTCTTCCTCTTCTGCTTCTGACTTAGCATCATTAACAAGCTCATCATACTTATCTCTGAAGAAGTCAATATTACTTTTCAAAGCCTCTTTTGCATCATCAATATCAGTACCAGCATTGAAAGACTTCTGTACTTCTCTTGTGGCTCTTTCCTTACTATAACCTCTATTGATAAAGTCTTGATAAATTAGGTCTTTTCTAAGTTTCTCTCCCTTATCACCTTCATCAGAGATGTTCTCCTCCTTAATAGAATCAAGGAAGTTTATAGTATTCTCATACTTTTTAATCTCTGTAGGTTCAACTCCAGCATTCAAGGCTTCATCAATTCTTTTCTGTCTTTCATCAAGACCTGCCTTTATCTGTTGGTCAATCAAATCTCTAAAGTCTTCAGGGTCTTTAACCTTAGATAAGCCCTCATCATCAAGGTCTGGGAAGATACCTTCCTCTTTCAAGGCTTTGGCAATGGAAGAGTAGAAGTTTTTGGGAGAAGTGCCATCCTCTTTAGGAGTGGTATCTTCCTTTTCCTCTGTATTTTCTTTTCCACTACCTACGCTCTCTGGTGTATCAGTAAACAAATTATCTACATCAACAACCTCAGTAGTTTCTTCTTTATCCTTACTTGGCTCCTCCTCTTTCTTGGGAGGTTCCCCATTTGCAGGTGGGGTATCCTGTGTCTCATCATCTTCTACAAACAGATTCTCAATCTCCTCTGCTCCTAAGATGTTATCTAAGCTAAGTTCTTCTTCCATACTCTTCTACCTTTTTGTTCTTAAAACAGTGCAAAGGTACGTAAAGTTTTGCATATCTACAATATGGTAAATAAATTGCTTTTACTTGTATAAGTAAAATACTTGCAATATAGGCAAAAGAAAGGGTAAGATTACCTCTTACCCTTATCTTATTAGTATTCTCCAAGATATTCTACTACCTTGTTTTCAGCTTTGCAATCTGCATCCTTAAACCAGAATAATAGCAGATTCAACTATTTTCTGTTCTATACCATCACCAAACCAGTTCTTAAACAGTTCTGCATAGTCATGGTACTGAGAGTTGATTGCAACATATACATCAGCAACTGTAGCAGATGTAGGGAGTATTCCCCTATATCTCTCACAAATCTCCTTTGCCTTGTGCATATCAAACTTCTCACCACTGTACTTTCTGCCATTCTCAGTATGATACATATCAGCTACAAGATACTTAGCTTCAGATTCAGTAAAGTGTTCACTCTCTGAACCCCTCATTGAGTTTCTCATGTATCTCATCATCCTATCCATATCACCACTTCTCATGCCAGACTCATTGAATCTATCAGAGAATCTATCACCTCTTGAATCAAACATATCCATGAACTCATCAGGTCTATTATGTCTTCTCATATAGAAGTCATCCATAGGCATGAAGTCTCCTTCATTACCATGTCTCATTGAACTTCTCCTATATTTACCCATAAAATCCTTGAATTTATCCATGAACTCATGCTCATTCATACCACCCATACCTTTCTTCTTTAGGTACTCATACATCATAAGTTCATCCATATTCTTAGTCTTTAGTGATTAACATTTCCTTGAAAGTCTCTAAATCTGTCATATTCAATACCAGTCTTTTATTAGTTAATGGAAGATTGAATTTAATCTCTCCTCCACCAATCTCTATGTCTCCAACAAATGAGGTCTTAAAGGTGAATGGATTAGTAGTCATAAGATTCTCCATCATTTCAGCGAGGATATTCTCAATGTCTATATTACCATCCTTGTCAGCTATAAGGTCTAAAGCCTTGCTTACCTTACTAAAGTTCTTATCCAATGCTCTTGTAATAAGAGGTTTCATAAAACCAATCATAGGATTAGTCTTAGCCATAGATTCCAACTGAAGTGAGATATAAGACTTCAGATTATCAGTCAATTGCATAATAGTCACCATAATTACATACTTGCTTTAATAAATTCTTCATAAGTCACTTCAGGATGCGTCTTACTGAACTCCCTGAACTTCCTAAACATTTCCATTTCCTTATTAGTCTCTTGAATAATCTTTCCTTTTAACTTCTTGACTATCTTCAATTGTCTTTGTAGTAGCTCTTTACCTTCTGGAGTAGCCTCAATTCTACCTTTAACAAGGTTAAGAATTTCTGCTTGAACCATATCCTGTATCTTAGTATAAGTATCTACATAGTCTTCATCTTGAAGCATTCTTGCCTTCTGTTCATCTGTCATAGGGCTTATTTCAGCATCTACCTCATCCCATATCATCCTTTGTGGTACAGGCTGTTGAACAGGTTGGGTAGGTTGGGCTTGTTGCCTTAGCTGCTTTGCAGCCTCAAGGTTTTGTTTATACTTCTCAATAAGCTGTAATTGCTCATCCAGACTATTACCTACCATACTATTACCCAGTAGTGGGTCCCCTCCTCCTAATATTACCTGATTTATTGGAATCATATCTATACATTTTTAAGATTAGTATTGAAAAGTAAGGGGAATTACCCCCTTACTTTAGGCAGTTGCAGTAGTACCACCACTAACTACTCTTGGACAACCACATTGGTTGGCACCAACATAACCTGTGACTGTAGGAGTGTTAGGTAGACATACTTCACCATAGATAGCCTTGCAAGTCTTTCTGTCAGTATAGTTAATACCAGCAGTAAATGCCTTGTCAATCTCACATTGAATAAGCTTGTCTTGATATGGTCTTACAGCAGCATTGATAGCTACTTGAGCCTTCAAGTCACTTAATTCCTTTCTGATGTTATCATCAGCATCTCTCTGAGACTTATACAGATTGAAAGCATCTTGATTTTGCTTTGCAGTCATTACATCAAAGCTATCTCTTGTGCTCTTATATAGACCAAAGTCAGCATCAATCTGACCCTTCCATACATTAAATAGTTCACTATTCAATGTCTGTCTATCAGCAAATCTTTGTGATTGCTGAATAAGTGCCCAGTCATAAAGACCCTTTTGCAGAGCAAGGGTATCCTCACAGCTCTTTTCCCATGCTTGGAAAGCAGAAGGAGAAGTTATGCCATTAGCTGTTCCAAGACCAGTCTCAAGACCATTGATATTATTTGAGCCACCCATACCTGAACCAGCAAGACCCAATAGACCACTACTTCTTCTATTACCAAATAGTGCCCAAGCACCAAGTGCAGTACCTATGATACCAAGAGTAAGACCTGCATTAGCCTTGCCATTGACATCTCTTCTACCATAACCATAGTAGCCATCAGTAGGAACTTCCTTTACCTTTTCTACTTGCTTCTCAATTTTTCCATAGTAGCAATTTTTGAAATTAGTTATTGTTTTATCTCTCTTATTGTAAGCTTACAGGTGCAAAGGTAAGTAATATTTCTCAGAATACCTATCAATGCTAAAGCCCCATATCATATTGATATACAGGGCTTTAACTTAGTAATATGTTGCTAAAAAGAATAAAAAAAAAAGCAGCCTTATCTGGCTGCTCTATCATGCTTGTAGAATACACTTGTTATCTTGTCATATATGTAGGTTATAAGGTAAGCATCTACCTCATCATTATCTTCTTGAGGAGTATAGCCTATATATCTCCATATAGAGTTCTTTATGTGCTCAGCTTCATGGATAATGCTACTTCCCCTCTTAGAATTTATAGCCACAAGAGATGCTCCATATTGATTTATGGTTATAGCTTTGGCTTCCTGCTCCATTTCTTCTTTGGGCAAGAATCTTCCTAACTCCTCCCACTTGTCAAATATGACTACAGTGAGTTTATAATCAAATATAGGTATTATCATCTTCTTTTGGGTTATCATATTTTCTCCTCCTAAGTATTATATTATAAGTTCTCAATAGGCATATTACTAAGCAAGAGATTGCTTCTTGCTGTGCAAGAGATTGCTATTTCTACACTTCTTGACAAACTCATCTAACTCTTTCTTAGACCAACTTAATTCTTTGAAGCCTATCTCATGCTTACCTCTTGGTAATTTTCCTCTGACGTAGTTATCAAAAGTTGCTCTACTGACATTCAAATATTCACAAGCTGCATACTTGCTTAATCTTTTCTCCTTGTCAGTAAACCTCTTCAAACTATCTACTATTTCAAGGGCTTCTCCTTCAGATATATTTGAATTACCTGCATCAATATCATCTACTATCTTTAATAGTAGGCTTCTTATAACTTTTAACATATAAGTATAATATTATAAACAATGAAATACCTGCTACTATTAATTGAATACCCAAATATCCCACATCACTGACAGGTATTCCTATGTATAAATCTATTATATTCAGTATCCAAGTTACTGTAGTATAATGTATGAACATCCTGTGATACTCACAAAACTTAAATACATAAGATGTGACATATAAGAGTAATAATGTTATAAAAGATACACTACCAATATAACTTAGCATTACTACATCAATACCAAAGTAAGATAGAGTTGTATTCAATAAACTAAGTAATGCGTAAATCATAGGTATTACTTTTACTAAACACAACTCTATCTGTACAATAACTTGTTCATCACTTTTTCATTTTGCCTCCACAAGCATATCTTCTCTTAGTCTTAGTGACACCAGCTTTAGCTGTCATGGGCTTTGCTCTACCTGTTCTTCTTGCCATGATTATAAAATTTTAATTGTTATTTTTTCACCTTTATCGTGCTTGTCTTTAAGGAGTTTATATAACTCTTTGAAGGTTTCTCTGCTGTTTATTACTTGACCCTTAACCTTATTGACACCTACTAATAGGCATCCTGCTGAGTCTTTGTCAGTATTACCAGCATGAATAAGTATGCCTTCAAATCCCTTTACATTAAGTAGTCTTGGCACTTTACCATTACATACTTGCTTGTAGAAACTATTAGTGTAGTACTTAGGAGAAATTACATCCAAGGTAATCTCATAAGTACCTCTTGGTATAGCTGTAATTGAGGGCTTCTTCAGCTCCTTAATCTTAGCTATGCTCATAGAACTGTCAAGTCCTCTATCAGCATCTTCAAGCACATTGCAGAACCACTTCCCATCAATAGTAAGATTACTTATGGTGTAGCTCTGCTTCTTCCATTTTCTGTCCACTACTAATTCCATGCTCATTAAAAAGATTTAAGTCTCTCTTTCTCAGCTGGCAGGTAAGGTCAGTACATATGGAACTCATAAGGTTAAACATTTGTTTCCTAAGTTCCTCCACTTCCTGCTCCAATTCTGTATTTCTTTTTAGTACCTCTTCCAATCTCTCTCTATTATCAGTAGAGAGCTTCTCATAAAAGTCCAATGATTCTTTCATGTTACTTATGAGGTTACTATCAACTTCACTATCATACTTCTTTCTTGCAAAGAACCATGATGTCCAGCCACTGACTATTGTGGTAATAAGCCCTATACCTCCAGTGATTAATATTCCCAAGTCAATCATAATTATTCTACAATTTCAATGAATCTTTGTTGTTTGTTCTCAATATAAGGATTCTTTTCTATCACATTTACTTCTAAAATAGTGTGCTTCTTTTGAAATAATCTGAGTAACCAACATTTCTTAGGAGGGTTAATAGTCTCCTTCTTCAGACTTGTTATAATGTACTTCTCACTGACAAACTTAGGGTCTGTAGTAATTGTACTTGGATATTTAAGTCCAAGCTTCATTTGATACCACTTATCTCCTACAAGTGTATCTATGTCTAATGTAGGTTCTCTGAACAGAGTATCTCTAAATACTATTGTATCTTTCTTTGTAGCCTCAGATAAAAGGTATTGCATCTGCTTTAAATCCTTATCCTTTATCTTTAACTCCTTCCTGACATTATTCATCTCTTGCAAGATAGAGTCATTGTAGTAGTTAAGTTGTTCTACAGTAAATTTGAACACTCTATTCTCTTCTTTTAGGGAGGAGTTCTCAGCTATGAATGCCTTTTGATTAGACATTGATACTGATATTTCCTCTTTAAGGTCTTGGTTTCTGTTGTAAAATATATATGTACTTACAGCAAGCAAGCTTGTTAAAACAATTACTCCAATCCTTATATATTTCTTTACCATAAATATATTCTTTTAGGGTGCAAATATATAAAAAATAAATAACCTATGCAAGAACATAAGTGATTTACTTATAAAGATTGACTTATAATTTTTACTTTTAAGTAAAATATAATTTTAATATTTTATTAAGAACAATATATAATATCTTGGATTGGAAATGGAAAGGTGCTCCTAAGAAAATGGTACAGGCTTGCATAAGAAAAGGGTGAATCTTTCGACTCACCCTTTCCTTTATTTGCAAAGTCAGTGACTTAGAGTTCTCTTTACATCAAGTGTCATCCCTAAATTGACGATACACCTAGAAGAAATTTCAATACTCTAGCCCAGCAAGGTCTCATCCAAGAGTTTTTGTTGAAATATGTATGCGAAAGATTCAAAGGAAAAAGTGGGGAGCTGCTCCCCACTTTTATATCCTTTTTTTACACTTTATTTTTTCTCGGAAGTTTTATTGTAGCAGTTTAACTAATTAAATTCCATCAAAGGTATTCTAAAATTATCGAAAATAAGATTTCCTAAATTATTTATATTACTATTCGATATACTTAGCATTTTGGAGTTTTTATCCAATGTTAGAGGTATTATATTATTATTAGAATCTATTACATAAAATGTAAGATTGTTAGGAATGTTAAGAGTATATGATGATAAGTCTATCAAATCATTTGTACTGCTCTTTTTTAAAATACCTTTAAATACTAGATCACGTCCATCAGACCAATACCTAATTGCATTAGTATCTAAAGAACTAACACCGTCTGCTAATGTAGGAACACCTAGATATTTGCTATATTTTTTATCGAAGATTGAATCATATATTTTAAAATTATATATGTTAAATCCACTGATTAAAGATTCCTTTAGTTTTTTATTATATTCCTTCGTGGATTGTTTAGAATAAAAATTTTCTATATTAACAGTATATACTTTCTCAATATGGTATATACATTCTAAATTAGTATTTTCTTTATCTACATAGAAAGCGTTTCTTACGCATGTAAAAGCATTCATTTTCGTGGAATATACCAAATAGGACGAATCATTAATCTGAAGCATATTGTCTAGTATAGATAATGCTCCAAAAATACCTGTAAATAAAGAAGAATTTCCGAAATAAATTTCATCACTAGAATAACCGAATGGTAGTTTTCGGTCACCGTATGCTTCTACATAATTCTTTGAAAAAACCACTTCTGGTCGTATTTCTCCCTTAGTTTCAACAATCGAACCATTAAATACTTCAAAACAACCGTTTTCTATTACTAACGGTCCGTCTCCTGAAGTTAACAAAATAAAAGTATGAAAATATGAAGCTCTTGTACCAACAATTTTAAAATTGTTGGTATTAAAATTGTATAAGCAATATTTTATATTATTAAATCTAGAATTTTCAATATAGTTATAATAAGTTTGAACTTCTGATTTTATTCCATATTCAAATCCTTCAATTAATACATTTTTAATCTCGAAAGATACTGGTTCTTTTTGATTAATACATATACTGTTTTTAGAAAAAACATATCCATCTTCTGTAACATAACCTTCCAATGCTATATTTTCAAATATAACATAGTTCAATGATTGAGGGGATGTTAAATTGAATAAAGCACTGTCACCTGTATAACGTATTACAGATTTCCCATATTTGTTAGAGCTTCCCTTTAATATATAAGCCTTGTTTGTATTTAAACTTGATGAAACGATATACGTTTTATCTGAAAAGCAGATAGAAAGGAATAAATCGAGTACTTTCTGTATGGAGTTAGTGTCGTCTATATCACCTGAAATTTTAAACCATTCAGGATATGCTATGCTATTTTCAAATGTACCTTCTAAACTAAAGCTATCACCAAATATACCAGTTACATTTGCTTCAATTAAAGTTTGGGTTCCTACAATCTTACCATTTGCTAAGCTACCACCATTAAACTTCAAAGTACAACCCTCTTTCATCTCTAGGCTAGCACCATTAAGGTCAAAATCATACCTGATTTCATAGATAGTGTTAGGCTGATTAATCATGCCTTTTGTTATGATATTTCTAGATTCTCTTTTAGAACTATCAGTAACAGTACATACAACACCAGTAGTGCTGGCAGAGAATACAGATGGAGTTGCGGAGCCATCATACTCTCTTGTAAGAGAGATGAGTGAATCATCTGCTGATACATCGTACTCAGCCATTGATTCTTGAAGTGCTGAGGCTACTTTCTGGGCTACCAATGCTGTTGTATTATCTGTTGTTGCAGATACAACAACTTGTGTTTCTTTGCCATTGATATTGAAAGACAATGTGCCATCTGCTGATGGGACAGACTCTACTCTAATTTTGGTTACTGCTATTGATACTAGCTCGATGTTCTTACGAAGAATCTTGTAGCCTTTACCGCTAAATTTCTCTGGGGCATAGCTTCTATCCGCCAGTTTGAGAACATCATGTTCAGACTCCTTTACAGAAGTCAAGTCTTCCTCATCAGGCAGGTTGGTTACATCACCTTCTATTACAAATCTCTCGCCAATTTTCTTTTCCAAATCATAGAGAGAGTTGTTTACTTGCTCAGCATCAGCTTTCTTGTCAATGGATGCACGAACATCAGACGTTAATTCTACTCTTGAGACAGAGTTTTTTGCAATCTTCTCAGTGGTTACAGCCCTGTCTTTAAGATGTCTTGTCTTAATAGAACCATCTTTTAGGAAATTTCCCTCCCTTATACTATCTATTATATCTTGGAGATTCTGTCTATCTTTAGAATAGACAGCCTTAGCATGGGTTATAGGATATATGTGCTCCTGTGAACCATCATTAATTAGTTGGTCTTCCCTTAATTGTCTTATCTTTCCCATATCTTATGTGTTTAATATTCCAGCAGTTCTTAATGCTGCTAATACATCATTTAGTTTGTTGGCTACAGATTCAGCAGTGGCTGAGCTAGCTACTATATCCTCTATAGCATTTACCATCTTTACCCCTCCTATTGCACTGGTAGATGCAGCAGGTAAATAAGGATTTATTACAGCTGGTGTTATCTTCTTTGTACTTGCAGTATAAGTAAGTACTGTTATCTTACCATCCTTTCTCTCATCAGAGAAATACACAGCAGCAGATGTAGAATCTGCTGTTCTTGTGTAGGTAATAGTACCAGTAGTTCCAGTTATGATAATCTCACCACAATTAGCTACCTTACTTGCTGTAACATCATCAAGAGTAACATCTATTTGCTCTGAGGTGAGATTAACAGTATAAGGTTCATTAGGACTGATATAGTTGCTATTCTTTGATATAGCACCATCAGCAGCAATGTCATAGTAGGCATCATTATCATAGGCAGTCACTACATGGGCAAAGCCACCAACACCTGCTTGGAATGTACCTACACCATACCCGTAGTCAAGCTCTGTAAAGAAGAATCCTGCAATACCTTGTAACTCTTTGAGATTAGATTGCTTTACTGTGTCACTGTCACCAATCTGAAGTTGCAGACAAGTGAGCTTGCCATTTTGCAACTTTCTAATATTGTCATTAGCAGTGCCCATCTCCTTGTCAAGGCTATCTACCTTTTCCTCAAGCTCTTGCCTATCCTCACCTCCTCCACCTACCATTGAAGTCCATCCCTTAGTTCCAAAGAACTTCAATTCTCCTTTGTCAAGCCATAGGCTTTGGGGACTTGGAGCTTTAATATCTTCTATAATATCTCTAAATCTTCTCATTTATTTGATTTTTGAGTTGTTTTGTTTATCTGCTTTTCTTTAAGTTTTGCATCAGACCTTGCCTTATCTTTATCAAACTCTAACCTTTCCCTATCAAGCTTAATTCTCTCATCAAATTGTCTTATTGATTCCATTAGCTTATCCTTAGCTTCTTGTGAATATTCAGGCTCTATTATGCCATCATCTTCACTATTCTTGCTATAGGCTTGCATCTGTGCAATAAGAATCTTTGTCTCATTATCTCTTTGGTTAAGGGCATCTTCCTGCTGCATCTTAGCCTGTTCCATTTGAGCCTTCTGTTCTATCTCTTGCTGCTTTACCTGCAACTGTTGTTGCTGTGCTTGGGCTTGTCTCTCTTGGATACTTCTTTCATCCTTTTCAACAAGTCTCTGCTTTTCAGCAAGTGAAGATGAACTGAATAGCTTCATAATAGTTGAGAATGATAGAGTCTGGTTCTGCAATGCTGCCTGAGCTAAAGTATCAAGTTTTGAGTTTAATTCTTGAACACCATTGCTACTATCCACTACAAGACCATAATCAGCTTCTGCAAATTCATCACCATCTATCTCCATAACTCTCATTGAATTATCAGACAAGATATATTGGAACTTCTTGCTTCTGCCTCTCAATGCTATCTTAGCTGTTTCAAGTAAGCACTCTAATGCCCTCTTCTTGACATCCTCATGTACTACAAATAGCCACTCTGTAATATGAGAAGACTGCAACATGCTTCTCTCTACTCCACCTACTGTCTCTCTATTACTTACCTGACCTTCTCTTTGCTTGGTAATACCAGCAACTTCTGCCATTTCCATCTTGATAAATTCAAGAAGATTAATGTATTGCTGTATCTGATTACCATCAGAAGCTGTAATTACACCAGTGGAAGCATTGTTTAATGCACCTGCAAGTTTACCTGTAGCTGCACCTACATTACCCTCATTAAAGCTGTCTTCTACTGCAAGACCCATTGTCTTTGCATAGTATAACCACTTCTCTACATCCCATCCTTTAGGCTTTTTGGCAAAGTCAAGTCTAACTAATGAACCCCAGTTTCTTGCTATCAGTTTATTCAATCTATCATGTATTGCATCATATAAGTAGTTATATGGCTTCATCATGTCTACTAAACTGAATGGTCTATTGTCATTAAGGTTGTAAATGGAGCCAACAATTCCAAAGTGACATCTTGAAGGGTTACTTAGCCTATTGTACTGAACTACTCTTGGTCTCATATTTACATATATATCAGTACCAATCTTAGTACCTTCCCATGCTTCATTGATGTAGAATACCTGTTCCTCTTCTCCAGCATCCTTATCTATTACATAAGTCTCTGGGTAGAAGTTAAATACTTCTTCACCTGTTTGAGGGTCATAACTTCTTACCTTCTTAATCTTTCTCCTTGACTTCCAATATACTCTAAGTACTCTCAAGTTTCCTGCAACATCATAAGGAAGAAGTGAGTTATTAACTCCATCATATCCTCCTAATGGGTCCCAAAAGAATCCCTCTGTACTTATTTCATCTCCTATCATGTGGTTATTGACAAAGCCATATCTTTCATCTATGTTATCCATAGAGTCTGTAGCAGCTTGACCTACATGGTCAGGCATCTTCTCTATATACTCCATATCTTTCTTTGTCAATACATCATAGTAAGTATCAATAACCTTGCCTGGACTCCAATAATCTTCAAGGATTATCATATCTGCATCCTCAATCTTATTGCTATATCCTGACTTAAAGATTCTTACCTTGAGTGGATTTAATCTCTCAATAGTAGGCTCACCTCCTACAATATCACATTGATAAATCTCTTCACCAACTGCCATTGCATCCATGAAGCCTTGGTTGAACATTAGAGGGATATTTAATTCCTTTACATAATGGTTTAATAGGGCATTTGCCCTTATTTCCCTCATGTCCTGCCACTCATAACTGTAATAGTCATTTATCTTTTCAAGCTCCTGATTAGCCTCTTCCTCTGACTGAGAAGTATTAGATACCCACTCTTGCAGCTTCTGTAGTAATTCTTGCTTCTTGTTATTCTCTATCTCTGTAATAGCATTAGGGTTAGTAACTACTACTTTGAAGTCAAAGACTCTCTTACTTTCCTCACCTCTAAGCACATTCAACTTACTATTCATAATAGGATAGTGTTGAATCCTATCAGGTATGAAACCTGCCTGTAGCTTCTCAGGATTCAGTATCATCTCAAGGTCACTCATGTGGAGTTTACCATTGAGCAAGTCATAGTTAATTTTCTTATGTATTACAGATTTTCTAACTAAGCTATAATTGAAGAAGGTCTTACTGTCTGCCCAATCAAGTATCTGCTTTCTCCACTTCTTGTTCTTTTTACTAAAAGGTAACTGTTGTGGAGGGAGTTGTATAAAATTACTCATATTTCCATCTTATCCATAAGCAGTTTTCCTCTTCCCAAGACAACAGCATCCTATATGGCTACCTTTACCTCCTAAGTACCTTTCTGCTTCAGAAGCAGAGGAAAACCTATTAATAATATTATCATTTGAATCCAATTGAAATACAGGTTTACTAAATCTTTCTATTACCACTCTTCTTGCATAATCCGAAATAGTTTTACCATACATTCCATTATTAGAACCTCTATTGGCTAATCCTATTTTTCTTTTAGTTTCCTCAGAACAGGGTCTCTTTCCAGCATCACTTATCTTCTTTTTAGCTTCATTAGTATGGTGTCTGCCAAGCATACTTGGTATGCTATCTTCCCCACCATCAGTAATATTGTAACTCAAGTTTCTACTCTTATAGTATTTAACCAAAGTCTTCTCCAATAATAAAGCCCTATCCTTACAAGTTTTACAAAGTACTATATGCTTAAAGTTGTTCCAACCATATTTTAGTATTGCATTATAAAACTTTTTGCACTTAGTATATCCATGCCCATTTTTCCATCTCTTATATACATTCTGATTTGTAATACCAACATATACTTTCTTATTCTTAGGATTTATATGTAGATATACTATGTATGTCTTATCTTCCATACTTCAATTTAATTACTGTGCAAAGGTAAGTAAAATTCTTGACCTATGCAAGTATATAAGTAATTTATTAACCATTAGCCTTCATTTTTACTAAATTTACTGCCTGAACCTAAAGTCATAGTTTCTCTTAAAGAATGGGTCATTACCATCATAATTATTATTGGCTCTCTCCTGCTTCTCCTTACTAACATCTCCTTGGTATCTTATCATCCTATCCTCTCTTAAAAGCATTAACATACCCATAGCAGATATTCTATCGAAGTTACCTTCAGAGTTGTAATTAATAAGCTCTTTTAGCAGTGCCCTGTTCCTTACAGTAAATAACCTTGGAACCATTACCTCTTTCTCTTCTCCATCAATAGTCTGCATAATAGGAACTGGAGCCAATAGCCAGCTTCTCAATCTACTCCTTGCATAAGCATTAATGGCAGGAGAGGCATTAGTACCTTTTGACTTGTTACCATAGCCATCCTTCATCATCTGCTTTTCCTTTAAGAAATCAAGAACATCTGTAAGAAGATAAAGACTATTTCTTGTCGAGAAGTGAGAGAATAGACCTTTCTTATTATACTCATAATTCAACCTACCATTGTAGAATAGACAAAGTTTTCTACAAATCTCATAGTAATCATCAGCAAAAGATGGTCTTCCAGTGTATTCAGCTACTATCCTATCTGTCCATAGGTCTAATACAAATATAGAACCTAAAGACATAGTATTTGACTCATCATCATCATAAGGGTCAGCACCTAATATATACCTGTCATTATATGGCTTACCTGTATTCTTATCAATCTCAGGCATTTGGTATATCTCAATAGCACCCTCTATCTTATTATCCTTATGAGGAAAGTCCCTAATAGGCATTGCAGAGGTAGGTTTGTACTCTACTTGACCATCTTTATTAAATACCAAATCACCTACATATACATCATCATACTCTGTAGGGTTGGCATCTAATTGACCTACTCTTTCAGTTAAGTCAGCTACAGGGAACATATTTACACCTGTCTTAACAATAGCCTCAGCAGGAGTAATAGGAACCTCAGCAATGGTCTTAATGATGGTATTAGGGTCAGTAGAATTGTACTTTACTCTGTACCTATTCATAAGAATCTCAATAAGAGCCTTAATCACATCAGATACACCATTCTCATTATAGCATCCCTTTCTATTTACATAGCCAGGAAAGAAGAATACAAAGTAAGGTTTACCTTGGTTATACTTATCAAATACATTAGGTAAGGCATACATATTATAACCTTTTGGGTTATACATAATTTCTTGAGCACCAGCAAAGTCTGACTCATTATCACCAGCAGTACCTAACATATAGATTTGACCAAAGACAATATCACCTTCTTGTACTGAAGGCAACAATACATTATACAAGTCTACAAGTCTTGGGAATGTACCAAACTCCTCAATAAGAATCTTAGCAGCTCTCTTACCTCTCAACTTAGACTCATCATCCTTAGATGATACTCCAAGTACTGTATTTTGAGTACCTCTTTCAATATCAAGGTCTACATCCTTATATCCCATTATCCAAGTCATTTCCTGCAAAGAGTTCTTTAATCTCTTTCTTGGAAACTGGGTATTGGTTGCACAGAAATTAGCCATATCCACAAACTTATTAAGAACACCATCCTTAGTAAGGTACTCCTTCTGATAGGCAGTTACTATACCCTTTACCTTTTCATGTGCTTCTTCATTTTCACCTACTACAAAGATGTGGTTAAGTATGGATGCAAGACTATATGACTTACCTTTACCTCTGGAAGCAAGCTCAGCCATGTGCTGACCTCCCTCGAAGTTATTGTACAAGCCACCATTTGATGCTTGGTCTAAGCAATGAAATCTCCAATAGATTCCTTCCCAACATTCAGGAAGTGCTTCTATTCTATCAGCTCTTTTAGACTTTCTCTTTTTACCATTCTTATCCTTATACTCTCTAATCTTAGAGAGCATCATAGGAGAATAGTTAAGGAACCAATACATATAGCCTGTAACCCATTCTCCATCACTTTCCCTCACATAACCATCCCAGATTCTTCTCCTTTCCTCTCTTACCCATTTGCCATACTCACTATTAGGATTGGCATTAGGTCTGAGGTTAGTAAATGTACCATACTTCTCATAATGTATAGCAGATGGTCTGAAATAGTCCATATCCTCCAATATATGAGGATTAGCCAAGTCCACAATGATTCTACCTCTATCATCTCTTGGTCTATCCTTGGCATGTTCTCTTGTAGGACTTATCAATCTCTTGACAAACTCTACATTATTTATAATATCAAATAACTGGTCCTGAACCTCCTGAGGAAGGCTATTAACCAATTCCTCAGTCAGCTCAGTCTGATATTCATTCATTGGTATCTTCTGAAACTCCATTATATTCTCCCTTTATAACTGCTTCATAAAAATAAGAGCCTATCCAATTGAATATTGATGTACTCAACATAATATCCATCTTCCTTAATATACTCTCTTCTTGACCACCAGGAACCCTGGCAATATGTTGTATCTTCATTACTTCATAGGACTTACCTCTCTTAGTAAACCAAAGAGTGTACTTATAAATCTTATAGACCTTAAATGAGGAATGAGGTATTATTTCCCTCTGTAATACAATATGTCCTACATTCTCAATTCCCCTTTCACCTCTCCTTATCTCAATATGTTTATTGAGACCCTCTATTATATCTTCTGCTTTCATAATTATAGTGCTAAGTCATCCTCAAATATAGTCTTTTCTCCCTGTCCTCTCATTCTGCCTGACTCTCTCATTTCAGAGTTAAGTGCCTTTTCAGCCTCATTGAGGTCTTTCACAAGAGAAGGTATTTGCTTAATGAGGGCACCTGCTTCTTTCAAGTCCTTAATTTCAAGTTCATCAAACTCTTGGGCTTTTAATCTTTTCCTATACTTATCAACCATAAACCTCGTGTCTTCAAGGAGTAAAGCTGAGATTGGCTTAAAGGACTTATAAAATTCCATTGCCTCTGTTACTATTCTATCTGGTTCCCATTTAGGAGGTAATCCCTCTCCCTCTTTAATAGCTTCCATTCTTTCCTTGTCATCTACAAGGTACTGATAGTCACTTCTTGGGTCACAAAAGAAGTATATAAAGCCAAGTTCCATTATAGCCTTATCCTTATTAACAGTCTTATCTCTTTGCCATATTTGTCTGAAAGGTTTAAGAGCAAAGGCTTCCTCAGATATTACTACTTTGTAACCTTCATATTTGAACAATTTTATCATAATCTAAGAAAAAAAAAAGAGTGTATCAAGATTAGTTTTCCTGATACACTTTTGAATTATACAATTAGTCTCTTCTTCTCTGGTTGAATGATTGGTGAAGGAGTTGGGTCAGGAACTTCCTCATACTCTTCAATAATGAAGTCAATATCCCTATCCTGTAGTAATAGGCACTGTTTTCCATCTATCTCAACAACATCAAAGTTGTAAGTTATGATAGGGTTATCAGTGATTACTCCATCCTTTAGAGAACCTTCTTTGTGCTTCTTTACACCAAATCTTGTAGGATTAACCCATACCAAGTCACCAACTTTAATGTCTCTAACAGAGCTACCCACTGCAAGTACTCTCTGATATTCCTTCAAGCTGCCTTCTCTCTTAGTCACATCAATAAGACCAGCTCCTACCATCATATCATGCTCATACTTATCCATTGTAGTGATAAGTGCAGTGAACATTGGCTTTATCTTCTTAACCTTCAACATACTCAATGACTTTTATACCATATTCTACAGCACAAGAGTGCTCAATCTTACAACCTCTATATTTGTCCCAGTCTTTAGCAAAATATGCAGCATCTGCCACAGATAATAGCTCAATTGATTTACCCAAGAACCATAGAGGTCTTGCATCTACTGGTGCATCTTTGAAGAAGCTATCAATTACTTCCACATCATCATTGAGTACCACCTTAGCCTCTTCCACTGCTTTGGCTCTTTCTGCTTCTATTTCTTCATTTGTTTTGCCCTTCATGGGCTGACTAATAAACAATTTCTTCATTTCTTCTCCCTTATCTGTTTTATAAACTTGAGTCTCTTTTTCATACCTAACATCCTATCATAAGTGCAAGTCAATTTACCCAGTGATGGAATGTTGAAACTTGTTCTTAACTTAGCAAAATCCTCTTCATTAAGATTCTCCTTTAATGGCAAGGACTGTATGGATTGGTTAATAAATAACCAAAATGCCTTATATGTTTTATCTACCACTTCTTTAGGTAAATTCAACTCTTCAGAAACCTTACCAATTATATCAGGATAATTCATTTCAATTCAAAAAGTAACAGTAGTTGGAAAGTGCCAGTCTCCTCATCAATGTTAGGAATAAACCTTGGATTAATCTTGCCATCAATGATAACCTTATTCTTCCTTAGCTTGCCCATAATTACTTGAAAGTGTGGGAGAGTGATATTACACTCTTCCCTTACTTTCTTCTTTGTATCTTCACTCATTGTAACCTTATCAAGTATCTCATTGTCCTTGATAACTTTACTGAGTTCATATCTCTGCTTAACAAAGGATGTAATTACATCAATCTCTCTATCAGTTAGCTTATGAAAAGGCTCTAAAAATTCAAACCAATATCTAAAGAATTTACCATTTAATGAAGTGGGTATTCTAACTATGTTGTTAGCCTTCCTCATCTTGTAATTTACTCTTCAGTTTTAATATCTGGTGTTTCCTCTTCCTTGTTATCTTCCTCAGTCTCTTCAGGAACTGTCATAATTTCCTCAATCTCAGCAATACACTTTTCAAGGAAGTCCTGCTTGAACATATGTCCATTCTCTACTACCTTAAACAAGTAGTCAAGTCTCTTGAACATATTACCCATATTAGCAGCCTGTAACTTCATATACAACTGCTTAGCCTGCTCACTAAGCTGATGAGCTATGTTCTCTAACTGCTCATAAGACATCTTCTCAGGTCTCTCTGTTTCCTTTGTTGTTGGCTGCATCTCTGCAACCTTTCCCTTTTGCTCTTCCATTTTACTTTATAATTAAATTGTTAATACTCTTCAAGGTATCTGTGCCCATATCTATTCTTGTAGAGGGTCTCCCATTCCTCTATTGAACATTCTCCTATATCAGTGGAGCCACACTCATCACAGTAATCTGAATCCTCCATTCCTGGAATGTTCCTAATATTCAATGATAGACAATGCTTGCAGTATAATACTGGCACTTCATTGTAATCATTAGGCTGATTTTCTGTGTTTAAGTTGCCCATAAATCATCTTCTTTCTGTCATTCAGACTATTCTTACTATGTTTAGCATTGTTAAAAGGTCTATTAGGATAAATAAATCCATCAAGAGATATATGACCTCTTCTGATTGCTCTCCCTACAGACTTAAACCTGCTTACTGCTTCATAGGTTCTCAGGTGAAGAATACCTCTTTCATAGAAATCTCCTACAATATCTACTCTATTCTTCTTTATGTAATTCTTGAACTCCTCTTCACTCATCAAGGGTCTTTCTACTGTCTTCCACTCTTCCATTTCCATAATGTTTTTATTTAAAGTAAATTAATACAAACTGACCATTTTCTTTAAGTAGAGAAACTATATCCCCTCTCTTAATTCCTTCCTCATTGGCTGACCTTACAATACCTCTGATTGTAGTATCAGTTAATGCAGTCATAACTTGATGAACCTCTGAACCATTGGTCTTTTTGGTTCTTGTCATCCTTGCCTTTTCTATCTCTTCCATATTACCTAAATTAGTTGCGGGGGAGAGACTCGAACTCTCAACCTCAAGGTTATGAGCCTTGTTAGCTACCATTGCTATCACCCCACGATGTATATTTGAGCAGATAGTGGGAATCGAACCCACACATTAACATTGGAAGTGTTACATACTAACCTTTATACTATACCTGCATTTGAGTAGATAATCAGACTTGAACTGACCCCTTGACATTGGCAATGTCATGTGCTAACCACTAACACCATACCTACATTATAGAGCCTCCTGAAGGATTTGAACCCTCTCTTCCTGTTTACAAGACAGGCTTGCTAAACCATTAACACTAAGGAGGCATTGTAGTCTAAGAGGGATTTGAACCCTCAATCCCTAAAGGGCGAGGGATTTTAAGTCCCTTGTGTATTCCAGTTCCACCATTAGACCATTTTATTTTTCCCTCTGTAATTGTCTGTCAGAGCATGACAATTAGGACATAAGAGCTGTAAATTACTTATTTCATTATTACTATTATTACCATCTTTGTGATGCAGTTCTAAAGGTATCTTTTGTCCTTGCCATTCGGACAATCCACATCTCTCACATCTATGTTCTTTTATATTTTCTGAAAGCAATCTTCTCTTTAGATTGTTTGAGTTATATCTTGAAGGATTTACAAGAATCCTACTAAGAGGGAATTTCTTAACTACTGGAGAATATCTCTCACCAGAGTTCCATCCCTGACCTGTAAAGTGGGAAGTATCTATATTGTATAAATCAATAGCTTGGTGTATAGTTCTGTAATTCCCTCCTACAGGCTTTATATGCAGGTATCTACATACTTGTGCTATACTAAGACTGTTTCTTATAGCCTCTTCATATGCTTCTCTACTTCTCAGTTTTGTCATTAGTAAGGTCTTATATCACATAAGTGGAATAAGTAGTCATACTTATTGATATTCTGAATAAAGGTCTCACATTCAGATGTTATACCTTTATATATGGTCTCTTGAGGAATCTTATCATAGAATGCAATAGTAGCAGACTTAACTTCACTTATAAAGTCAAAAGCATTTAGTGCATCACTTGGAGTTCCTTTGATTACATTAGGTTGCATCTTGCCAAGTATTCCCATATATCCTTCTGCAAGCCCATCCTGATAATCTGACAATATATCAAGAAACTCATCAAGATATACATGGATATTCTTCTTAGGTGCTGCCCAATGCAGATTCTTACACTTAGTCTTCCAACCTTCAAGCTGATTTAAGAAGTTGATAAAGAACTGAGAACCAGATACTTCTGTACTTCTGCTTGATTCCATTGGAGTAAATAGGCTATCTTCTTCAAACATATTCTCTTATTTTGATGGTGCAAAGTTAAGCAAAATATTTCAATTAACCAAATATTTTCCCAATTATTTTCAAATTATTTTTTTTTAGTACCCTCTAAGAGACTCGAACTCTTACACTACTATTACTTCATGTCTGCTTCTAAGGCAGATGTGTCTACCAAATTCCACCAAGAGGGCATTAAGTACTCCTGAAGAGAGTTGAACTCTTAATCTTTATTTCAAGCCCCGACTTTTGAGGTCAGTGTGTATTCCAGTTCCACCACAGGAGTATATAGTGGATACTCAAAGAATCGAACTTTGTTCTAAGGATTTTCAGTCCTCCGCAATGTAACCATACCTGCCCAGTACCCATAATGACTTATTTGTGTCTCTACTCACATCACTTTCCATAAGTCAAGGACAAAGATTTCTATTGAAGTGGGGCAGAAAGGAATCGAACCTTAAATAGCCTGAGGCAGTGGATTTACAGTCCACACTAATTCACCACATTAAAGCTACCCCATATAATATTTATTACTCACTCCAACATCAAAGGAACTATATTCCAACTGGAATAGTTCCTGTAGGTGTCCAAGCATAAGCCTTAGCAGCTTGTCTAAAGTATGCTTTAACACCCCTCTTAATTAATGAAATAACCTTTTTCATAACAATAAAAATTTGGAGTTAATAATATGTTATGTTCCCCCATAAGGAATCGAACCTTACTCTCAGGATTAAAAGTCCAGAGCATCCACCATCAATGCTTTGGGGGAATATTTGCCAAGGTTGAGGTTGTGCTCCCACAAGGACTTGAACCTTGAGTCCACAGTTTAAGAGACTGTTGCTTTAACCAATTCAGCTATAGGAGCATTATTTCTTTTCATACTTTTCAGACCATGCTTTAGTAATACCTGCTGATGCAAATACTCCAGCAACAGCACCTATATAAGCAGCAAGACCATTAAGGTCTGTCTGTATAGTATGGTTATAACACACTTCTATTATAAGAAGTACAGCAGGAACTAATAGTAAGATTAAACCTATTAAGGTAACTGCCACTAAGAAGAAGTTCTTTGAAGAAACTCCTGTATTATTCTTTATAAGTTTATCTATATAACACATAGACTTGGAGGTGGGATTTGAACCCACGAATCATCAGATTTGCAGTCTGTGCCCTTAGACCACTCAGGTACTCCAAGATAGTACTCACAAAGGGACTTGAACCCCTAACCTTGAATGTATAAGATTCCTGCTCTGACCAATTGAGCTATGTGAGTATATTGGGGTGTTAGATGGGATTTGAACCCATGCCATAAGGAGCCACAATCCTCTGCTCTACCTGACTGAGCTACTAACACAGTGCTGATGGAAAGACTCGAACTTTCAACTACTGCCTTATGAGAGCAGCCTTCTACCATTGAAATACATCAACTATTACTCTTCTTGACAAATGTTGGGATGGTGAGAATTGAACTCACCTGTAACCAACTACTCTTTCAACTGCTTATCAGACAGAGGAGATACATCCCAATATGCTGAGAAGGCAGGAATTGAACCCACAACTACTGGTTTTGGAGACCAGTGCTCTACCAATTGAGCTACTTCCCAATTACTTAGTTGCAGGTAGTGGATTTGCACCACTGGTCTCCCCATTATGAGTGGGGCAAGATTACTACTTCTCTAACCTGCTAAAACATCAAATCATTGATTACTTCTCCTTATTGCACTCAGAGAACTTTCAGAAATGATGGCATCAAGTATTGCAAGCTACTTGACTAAACTCCTTGCAAAAGTTTTTGCGGGGAAGATAGGACTCGAACCTACTCTCTTCTGATTAACAGTCAGTAGCTTGTACCATATAAGCTCCATCCCCATTATGTTGCTCCTATTAGAATCGAACTAATGACCTTCTCTTTGTAAGAGAGCTGTTCTAAACCACTGAACTAAGGAGCATTGATAGGGCAGTTTCTTTAACCTCTAACTGCCCAAAAGAGGGTTCAAGCAAAAGCTCAACATTATGAAAACATGAAAACATAGTGTGGACCTTGTGAGATTTGAACTCCTCTAAAACATTGCAAATGTCTTGTGCTAACCTGATTACACTACAAAGCCCATTTAAGTATGGGTACTTGTCCTTGAACCAAGGACAACTGGCTCCCAAAGCCAGCACTCTACCTACTGAATTACACCCATATATTGCGGAGAGCATTGTACTTGAAACAAATACCTTATTAGGGTACTCACTATTTAGCAGATAGGACTATCACCTTGATAGTTTACTCTCCATACTTTCCTTCACCAATATGTCAAAGAACACCTATTATTGCGGAGAGATGAGGTCCCGACCCCCAAGCATTTTACTGCTCCCATTGTTTTCAAGACAAGTCCCAGTCCCACTGAGTTATCTCTCCATTGCCTACCTACCTCTGTAGGATAGGACTTCAGTAGATTAAAAGTGGATTAGCAGGATGTGGGAGAATTGAACTCCAATCTCCTGATTGACAGTCAGGCACATTAACCACTATGCTACACACCCTAAGTTGTAGAGCTATTGGGAATTGAACCCAAATTTCTGCCTTGAGAGGGCAGTTACCTAACCATTAGTAGATAGCTCTATATTGTATTGGGTATGGGACTCGAACCCATAATCTCCACATTGAAAGTGTGGTGACTTAACCACTTCGTCTAACCCAACATTTAGTACCCCCTGAGGGAATCGAACCCCCATTAAAGGCTTAGAAGACCCTTGCATTATCCATTATACTAAGAGGGCATTTACCTTTACTATTGTTACCCCAATAAGACTCGAACTTATGTTACAGGAGCCAAAATCCCGTGTAATAACCAACTATACTATGGGGCAATAAAAAGGAATGTTACTCTAAACAACTGGTTAAAGTAACATTCCTAATAATGGAAATTTCCTAAAACCAATCTCTCTTTCTCAATTGCTCTGCAAAGGTAAGCAAAATATTTGAAACCACCAAACTTTTTCCCAATTATTTTTAATTCAAGCATCATTTTCTTGTCATAAAGGAGTAAAGTTAGGCTTTGGCTTTAGGTCTAATCTATATTTTTTAAGTAATTCCTACTAACTTGTTAGCCCAAGATTCAGTATAAAAACTGTAGTAGTTCCATTTAATTCCTATCTTACTACATAGATAATGCACTATGTTATGTAGTAATGATGGGATTCCTATCACTATCAAATATAGTGGACCTAATATATCAGATTGCTTACTATGACCACATTCATGTTGAATAGACTTTTGTGATGACATAGGATTCACAAAGAGGTAATCTCCTAATGACATAGCTGAAGGTAGAGTAATATTCACTATAATAGTATTACCATCTACCTTACCTTCTCTATATGCAGCTTGGCACAATATACCCTCTATACATAGAGCAAGCATATTCTGTGGAAACTGCCATAACCATTTAATAGAATCCTTAATGTAATTACTTATCTTCTTCATTCTTGTATATAGTAATATCCCTGAAGCTTTGTTATGGCTTCATAAGAGTTATTTTTAATCTCCTTTTAACTACTAACTTCATTAGACCAGTTCTTGATTATACCCCTATAGCATGATTCCCTGTGCCTTTTCTCAGGTGGATATGCTCATGCAATCTAACTTATATAGTAGCAATTTTAGTAGTATTGGGGACAACCTCCTCTCTATGTAAGGTGAGAGTACTAACCCAACTTCTAACCCATTACTTTTTAACCTCATGGGTGAAAGGTTAATCCACCATTAACCTCTACTGGGATGCAAAGGTAAGCAAAAGTTTTGATATATGCAAATATATAAATGAAAAATTTATAGGAAAAATAATTTTCTATTTTTTTTTTACTGCCTTTTCCACACCTTTCCAATTAGTATAGGGGAGATTTTGACCCCCCCCCATCTACCTCTCTAATTTTTTTTTTGAATTTTTTTTTTGGTATTTATAGGAGTGGTACTTACACCAACCACACCCTCCCCATCACTTAGCCCAAGGGGGTCCTACCCCCGTAAGCCAAAATTAACATTATTAACAAATTAACTTTTTACATTATGGAAAAGAATCTGGTTTTCAATGACACTCTGACAGTAGAGCAGTTCAAGGCACAAATGAATGTATCACGCATTGATGTGAAGAAGAATCCTAAGACAGGCAAGCTCTTCTTCACCTATGGTGCAAAGACAGGAGCAGTTGCAGTCAAAGGCATCCCATCACATCCTATGCTGAGCAATGTCACTGGCTCTGATGGTAGCTCATTCTGGCTTCTGCATGAGGAAGGTCAGGGAGGTGCACCTGTATTGGCAAGCTTCTAAGCAGGGGCAGCAGGCAGAAATGCCTGTTTGCCTTTTCACTTCCTCTAAGCATTAATACAATTCTTATTTAGTTGTAA
>ERZ1035001.29-NODE-29-length-96965-cov-21.695707_pt1 | contig 96965 bp, 87 predicted proteins | sample MGYA00520685_ERZ1035001 | MGnify/ENA primary metagenome ERZ1035001 (study PRJEB33766, sample SAMN09781749) | gut metagenome | biome: gut microbiome | host: Homo sapiens | place: Madagascar | study: EMG produced TPA metagenomics assembly of the PRJNA485056 data set... | reverse complement strand
TATATATTTATTTTTATATAACCCGTGCGTGCGTGTACGTGCGTGCGTTAATGTTATGCACATTTACAGCATTTAATAAAACTCTTATACTATTCATAAGTTCTCCTATTTTATTAATTAAGAAGGTAGCATTACACTACCTTCTTGTTCAACACATTAAAAACCAAATCTCTAGACTCTTTGTCTTCAAATTTAATTATAATGCAATTGACTATACGGTCAATTGCATAAATAACTACGTTGGCTTCATCGAGAATACTAATAGTATCCTCATCTATATCATCAATAGCTATGAAGTACTTATTATGTACTTCATATTTATTAGTTAATATGTAATGTGTCAACATATAGTTTGACAACATCATTTTCCAATTTGGATTCAATTTGTCTATTTGACAATTATCCTCTTTACAAGGATTAATATAAATAAGTTCTTTTTCTTTCATAATATAGTTCTCCTATACTTTTATTAATATTCGTATTACCCATTAGAATAAGTCTTATAACACTTATAAAAAGTCTTATAAGTATTCTAATTTTGATACGCAGAATTTGTTTCTTTTTTGTTGTCAACTCTTGTAACTTTATTGTAGTCAACTTGAGTTGTTCTTGAAGTCAGAGTACAATGAGTAACAAGAGTAGGAGATTTCTCTCCCACTCTTGCAATTCATTACTCAGCTGGTTTCTCAGCTTCTGCTTTAACAGCAAACTTGTGTACAGTTGGAGTAGTACTCTCAAGCTCAAGAATAGTAGCTTCAACAGCATCCTCATCATCAACACCACGAAGAGCAAACTTGCGACCACAAGCAGCAACTTTAATCTTCGTAGCTCTAGTATGATAAGTCACACCTTCAGAAGCTTCTTCTTCACCACTAACTTCGTTGATGAAGGTGTCACCATCTTCATAACGCTCAATATTGACTGAGATAGTAGCACCAAGCAACAGACTATACCAATCACCATCATTCATCACAGTATAGTGCTTTCTCTCAAACTTTGAGAAGTACAACTGTAAGAAGTTAGGCGTCAAGTACACTACGTGCATGAACTGACGTAATGTCATCACTAATTCATTGGTGTCACCCTCAAATATCTCACCAGTCTCCTTGTCTGCTTTACGCTTTGGAAAACGCTCAACAGTAATGAGGTTAATAAACTGACGACCGTCTGCATTAGCAAATGTACGTACGTTCTGAACTGTCAAATTAAGATTCATTGTCTTCATAACTTTAAATATTTAAATGAATAAAACTAGCCTAAGCTAGAGTATGAACCCGTTCCATACCAAGACTTGTTTCTTTTCTTGTTGTTGAAAATTGATTCTTTCTTGTAGTCAAAATGCTGAATTTCCTGTTTGATAGGCGGGGGTATTGATATTGTCTTTATGATGGTGGGGGTTTAACTACATACCTCCTTGCTCATAGTTATTCATATAATTTTCTACCCTACTTTCACTTACTCTATCATTATTACTAATATCATCGTTTACTTTATATTCTTTATTCCCTTTTACTTATGATATTTACTATCATTATTACTACCGTTTGTTTCTTATTATTCTTTACTATCTCTACTTGTTTCTATTTTATCATTACTTTTAATTACTCGTTATATTAATTATGCCGATAATTATCAAATTTAGTTAATTCCGTTTAACTAATTATAATTTATTACTAATATTACTATTACTTTCATTATTATTATCTATATTTGCAGCAGTATTTCTAGCACCTACATTATTACTCTTTACTAAGTTAAATTCTGTAGGCTGAAATAACTTAATAGTACGGACACTATTCAAAGTATTAATTTAAAACATAAAGTTATGGTTGATTTAAAAGTTAATTATCTTGGTCTTAATCAGACCTTTCGTATGCCTACTAGTATGAGTGAAATTAACATGAATGTAATTGCTGATTATGTTAAGCATGTTAATGTTGGTAATGATTATGCTCTTATTGCTGTTGTATTTAAAGAGCGTCCTATTACTATTGTAAGTGTTAGTAAGCAGAACAAGAATGCAAGTGTTAGTGGTGTTGCTGTTATGATTAAGAGTAATACTGATAATGAATTTATTAAAGGTATTAAACTTGGTGAAACTATAGTTATTTCTCCTAGTGATATTTCTATGGGACATCACGTTAATTCTCCTGATAATCCTCTTACTCCTGGTTTCTTACTTAATCTTCTTCAAACTAATGCTGATTTAAATAGGAAACTTATGGCAGTTAATGTTCCTACTTATTTTGTAGATTTTAAGATTGTTCCAGTTTGTAATATTCATGGTTCTATAGGTCGTTATGAACCTGTTAGTGCATATTATATTACTCCTGATGCTGGAGAAACTATTATGGGTAAGTAATTCCACATTGAACATCTTCTACGGGGAGGCTTTAAAAGGCGGAGGGAGCTTATGCTCCCGAAGCTTCATATTATATTGCTAATAATGTTATTAATATGAAATATAAAATAAATGATGAAGGTTTAGAAGAAGGTAAATTTCCTAGTTCTACTGGTAAGCCTGTTCTTATTGAAAATAAAGCATCTATACTTAAAACTATAGATGATAATATTATAGATAAGGACGTTGCTATGATGATTCTAGTTCAACTTGAAAAAGATGCTCAAAGACATCTAGAAGCTGATGAAGTTACAGCTATTCCTTATTTAGGTAAGATTAAACGAAGAGCTGGTTCAAAAGCTTATGCTGAAAACAAAGAAACTCTAGATGCAGCTAAAGAGACTATGACTCCTGAAAATTATGAAAATTTCAAAGCTGCGATGATGAGAGAAGCTGTTATTAGAGATAATGAAGCAAAAGTATATAATTATCAAGTTGCACGTATGGCTAATAAGAACGGTAAAACTTATTGGAAATGTGTTGAACGTCGTGGTAAATATTATGCTAATCTTAGATTTTATTGTTTAGGTTGTTTAAATTATTCTGAACCATGCAACGAGATAGATTAATAATAGATAATCTTTTGCTTATTGATGATAATGGTATGCCTGAAGCTCCAACTATTCGTCAACTAATAGATAAAGATGTTAGAGAGCTTTATACTAGAGATAAGTCTAAAGATAAATCTGGTTATGTAAAAGATTGTATAGTTATTTATTATCTTGGAGACCCTAAGTCTCCTGCAAAACAAAGTGGTTTAAGTGATGCTGAAGCTCTTAAAATGGCTATAGAACAAGCTGGTCTTCCAGCTAACTATATACCTAGTGCTCTTGTTTTGAAGATAATTAAAAGATATTATGCTCAAAATATAGGAGAAGCTGGTAGAGTTGTTGAGAATCTTCTTAAAACTCTTCATAATGTAAATATTGCAGTTGATTCTATTAATGCTTTGCTTAATGAAAAGCTTAGAGATAGAGCTAATTTAACTATAGAGAATGTAAGTACTCTTTTAGATTTAGTAGATAAAGTTACTGCTAAAGCATCTGAAATTCCTAAGACTTTAAAATCTTTGAATGAAGCTAAGGAAAATCTTATGTATGAAAAAGAGTCTGAAAAAGCTAGAGGTGGTGGTGCTATTACTAGTAGTATGAATGCTGCTGATTATGTTTAACATTATATTGTTTAAGTTATGAATAGTATTTATGAAAATAACTTTCTTTATTTTGAAGAAGCTGAACATAAATATACTGATACTTTAGGTAATCAATATCTTAGTGTAACTACTAATATAGAAAATTACTGTCCTAAGTTCGATAAGAAATATTGGCTTAGAAAGAAAGCTAAAGAACGTGGTATTAGTGAACGTAAACTTGAAGCTGAATGGGAAAGAATAACTAAAGAAGCTTGTGAACGTGGTACAGCTACACATAATGGACTTGAAGATGGTATTAAAGGAAGTAGTATGTTTAAAGATGCTATTCAATATCTTAATCAAGTTAAAAGTGGTAGATGTATAACTGTAGCTGATATTCCTAATCTTAGAGCACACCCTCTAGATATAGAACAATTTAAAAAAGCTACTAATAATAAGTATCCTGAAATATATAAAGTATTTCAATATTATATAGATAAAGGTTATACTATTTATTCTGAAATTGGAGTATTTGTTCCAGAGTTACTTCTTAGTGGTACTATAGATGTTCTTTGTGTGAGACCTGATAGATTTGTTATTCTTGATTGGAAAACTAATAAAGATGGTCTTCATTTTACTAGTGGTTTTTATCGTAAAGATAAAACTACTAAACCTATTCAGCTTACTGATGAATGGTGTAATACTCACGAGTTTATGTTACCTCCTTTTGCTCATCTAGAAAATTGTAATGGTAATCATTATTCTATGCAATTATCTACTTATGCTAGAATGACTGAAATGATATTAGGTATTCCTTGTGTTGGTCTAGGTCTTTGTCATATTCAAACTCCTTTTATAAAGAACAAATATGGTATGCCTTATCGTGATGTTCACGGTATGTATAAGATTGATAAAGAAGGTAAGGAAATTGTTACTTGGTTTAAGATTGATTATATTCGTAATGAAATAGATGCTATGTTTCAAGATAGAAGAATCAAACTTAATAAACAAGGTTTATTGAATCCACAAACTGAAATACAATGGTAACACGTAAAGACATTAATGGACAACTAGATGATTATTTTAAAGACCATCATAGTTTAACTAATGATGAAGCTAATGCTGTTGCAGATGTTTGGTTAAGTAAATATTTAAATAAATAATATGACAAGACGAAGACGTATTAATCCTAGAGTTCTTCATATTGAAGAAGCTTGTAATATTAAATATGTTTGTAAAGGTATTCCAGAAACTGGAATATTTTATGTGTTTGGTATATTAAAATAATAAGATATGAATGAGAAATTATATAATAAAGCAACTAAAGCTGATTTCAGCAAAATACTCATCAATAAAGGATATGCCTATTTTACTAAAGGTAAGTATAATCTTAATATTATTGGTATCAGAAATGCTGGTAATAATGTTACTAATAAGTTTGATGATGTCATTGTCGTAGAATATATTGATATGTATGGTATCAAATCTAGAAATATATTTGCTGCTACTACTGACCCTGGTATTACTAGTATGACTAAACCTGTAAGTTATAAAGGTTGTGCTATACTTGTTCCTGGTCAATATCGTTCTGCTTGGAAACTTGGTTATCATAAAGGTAAGTATGAAGCTATTGTTCAATATAAACCTGTAAAAGTTTATAGAGATAATAACAAAGATGCTATTTATGATTTTAATCCAAAGACTGTAGAAGAAGGTACATTTGGTATCAATATTCATAAAGCTGGAAAACATTCTACTCAAGTTGATAATTGGTCTGCTGGTTGTCAAGTTCTTGCTAATAAAGAAGATTTTGATACTCTTATGAAACTTGCTCATAGACAAATTAGTCAAGGATATGGTAAACTATTTACTTATACTTTAATTAATGAGGAGGATTTGTAATGGATAGTTTTGCTAATGAAACAGGTAAAGATTGTGTAATATTTATAGTTGGTGTAATTGTTCTTTGTGCTACTATAGCAATTGGTGATTATCACCATAAAAAGAATAATAATGTTATTGAAACTGATGTTGAACTACAAAAGCACAACGATAGTTTAAAAATTAAAGTTGATAATTTAGATAGTATTAAAAATGCAAAAGTTATTGAAGTTAAAGCTCTTGATAATGATAGTACTATTAAGTTGTTCTATCAACTCATTAAGTAAATCATTAACATCTTCTACGGGGAGGATAGAACAAGATAGTGTAACTATAGCAATTAGTGATATTCGTAAAGCTAATGCTAAATTAATAGAATTAAGTTATGAAAAAGATATTAATAAGAATCTTCGACAAATCATTAAAAATGATAGTGTACTTGCAGAACAAGCTAGACAAAGATATATATTATTGGATAGGTCATGCAAGCAAATAAAGAAACAACGTAATATTGCTTATTGTAGTGCTGGTGCTACTATCATATTGCTAATTTTAAGTTTGATAAAATGAGTGATAATCATACTGTAGAAAAATATATAGAAAGCTACCCGATGCTTCAATATATAAACGATAATCATGGTCAATATAAACACGCTAAAGAAGCAGGTTATAAAGACCCTAATGATTTGTTTATGATTGGAGAAAGTGGTGGCTTTCTTCTTGATATACGTAGAGGAGATAAGTTTGTTAATACTAATCTTCTTACTGAAATGGCTTCTCTATATCATATAAATGGTGATAGATATACTTTATATAAAGAAGATAGTATTCCTCATCGTCAATTACGTAAAAGAGAAGAGTATAGACGTAAACACGGATTTGATGCTCCGTGTTTTATGCGTAATGGTGTAGTTCGTAATCTTCATATTAGTGGAGATATGTATAATTACTTGAATTATACTATTATTGAACAGCTTGATGAAAAGACTATTATACATACTGATAGAGGCTCTGTTGCTAAGAAGAAACAAGACTTTCCTAAGTTTATAGATGCTCAATTTTGGACATTTGCTATTATAGAGTTTTGTGAACTTAATGGTTTTCATCTTCTTATTGATAAAACTCGTCGTGGTGGTTTTTCTTATATTATGGCTAGTCATAGTGCTAATAAGATAAATCTTCAACCTAATAAAGTTTGTATTCACGTTGCTGCTGATAGTAAATATCTTACTAAACGTGGCGGTCTTACTGATTTTACTATTCGTAATCTTTATTTCTATGAGAATAAGACTTTCTTTAAACGTGGTATTCTTTCTCGTGCTGCTGAGAACTTTACTTTAGGTTTTAAACTTCCTAATGGTGATATTAGTCCAAATAGTTGGAATAGTGCTTTGTTCAGTGCTTCTGCAAATAACAATCCAGATTGTGCTATTGGTAAGGATGCTGTTAGTGTTAAGACTGAGGAGGTTTCCACTATGGAAAACTTTGATGAGTATATGAATGTTACTGAACCTGCTATGCGTACTGGTAGTTATGTTACAGGTAACTTATTTGCTTGGGGTACTGCTACTAGTGGTAATATGCAAACATTTGAACGTAACTTTTATAATCCATCTGCTTTTCATTTTATAGCTTTTGAGAATGTTTGGGATAAAGATTCTCGTAATGAAGTTTGTGGTTATTTTAAACCTTATTGTTGGGGTCTTCAAGGTCAGATTGGTGATAGATATGCTATGGATGCTGATGGTAATTCTGACATTGAAATGGGTCTTAGAATTGCTTATAAAGAACGTACTGATAAGAAAGTTCATAGTAAGACTTTTAGTGATTATATTAATTACCTAGGTCAGTATGCTAATATGCCTAGTGAATCATTCAGTTCTACTAGTGAAAACTTGTTTAGTTCTGAAGCTCTAATGAATTGGGAAGAAGTACTTAAAAATGACCCAGCTTATACTAATATATCTGATGATGGTATGTTCTTTGAAGATGCTGATGGCAAAGTAATATTTAAAACTAATGCTCGTATTAAAGCAGAAGGTGGTAAGTTTAATAAAGATTTCTTTGATTGGATTCAAGGTGTACCTCGTAAACAACACGAACATCCACACGGTTGTGTTCGTAAATGGTTTGAACCTATTAGAGTTAATCATGTTAACGAAAATGGTAAATATGAAGTTGGTATTCCAAAAGGTCAATATTCTATAAGTTATGACCCTGTAGGTGTAAATAAGGAAACTAGCGGTATTACCAATAAACATTCGCATAATAGTATTAAAGTTTGGGAGAACCCTACACAATATAATGGTTTTAAAGGTAAAGTAGTATGTGCATATTATGGTCGTCCTGAGAAACTTGAAGAAGCTGATAGAATATGTTATTTTATGGCAGTTTATTATAATTGTATAGGTACTACAGGCGTTGAGGTTAACCGTGGTGAAACTGTTAGTAATTTCGCTAAATGGAAAGCTTTAAAATATTTAATGAAAGACCCAGTAGAACTTTGGGATAGTTCTATTAAAGCTAAAGTTACTGCATCTTATGGTGTAAATATGGGTGGTGGTAGTGGACAAGGTACTACTAAAGTTCTTGAAGGACTTCGATTGCTTAAAGAAATGTTGTATAGTGAAGTTGGTAAAAAATTTGATGGTACACCTCTTTATTTCTTTCAAACTATTTATGATTATCAAACTATACTTGAACTCCTTAAATGGAATGATAAAGGTAACTTTGATAGAGTATCTGAAATGTTGATACATGCACTTCAATGGAAACTTGATGATGTAGAAGCTGCTAAAGAACTTGCTCATCGTAAGAAAGCTACTATTGAAAATTATAGTGATAATATTTGGAATCGTCCATGGTTTACATAATAATTAGTTAACTAAATAAATATACGTATGTTTAATAGTAATTTAACTTATCAGTTTCCTAAACAAAAGGTTAGTGCTTCTGAGAAAGCAAAACCTTATTGGTACACTAATAGTATAGATTATATTATTGGTTTAGGAATTAGTATGAATGACCGTAGTGATACTGAAACTAAGATTCGTATTCTACACGGTGAATTACCTCAAGAGTTTTATAGAAAAACTCTTAATCCTTATAATGCTAGTAAAGAACGTTTTAAAAACTTTCCTGCTACTCTACGTAATTATGATATTATGTCTGATATTATACGTAGATATATAGGAGAATACTTTAAAAATCCTCATGATTTTGTTGTAGGAGCTAACAATCCTGATATAGTATTTAATAGAAATGCTGCTCTTAAACAAAAGGTTATGGAAGCTGCTCAACAAGCATTTCAGCAAGAGTTTCAAAAACGTTATCAAGCTGCTGTTCAACAAGCTGAAGGTCAAGGACAATCCATAGAAGCTATAAATCCTCAAGATGTTATGCCTGACCCAGAGGAATTTATGAATAAATTTAACCAAGATTACATAGATAATGAAAGTAAACAAGGTCAAGATATTCTTAATTATATTAGAGATATTACTAATGACCTTAATATTTATCTTACTGCATTCTTTAATTATTGTGCTTTTGGTGAATGTTATACATATACTGAGCTTAGAGGAGATAAAATTATTAAAGAATGTGTTCCTTTGATGGAAGCTTATCCTATTCCTAATAGTGAATATATGATTGAAGACCATGATATGTTTGCTAGAAAGATGAAGATGAGTTATAATCAAATTCTTGATGCTTTTGATGATTATCTTGATGATAATGATAGAAGTTTCCTTGATAAGTATTATAATGAGGCTGCTTATGCTACAAAGACTGTTCCTTTAAGATATGACCAATACTTTGAACATTATGCTAATGTTTGCGATAAGTTCACTGATGAGGAACGTAGATTGTTTAAAACTAAAGATGAACATCCTAGTGCCCGTAATAATAATCTTTATGAAGTTTGGCATGTAGTTTGGAAAGGTTTTGCTCGTCAAGGTATTCTTACTTTTGTAAATCAACTTGGTTTCCAAGAACAAAGAGTTGTAGAAGAAGATTATGAATTAAATAAAGAAGCTGGTGATATTAGTATCGAATGGGAATATAAACCTCAAGTTTATGAAGGTTACAGAATAGGAACTAGATATAGTGGTATTTATCCTGTTAAAGCTAGACCTATACTTTATGAACGTAAAGGTAAACTTCCTTATAATGGTATTATGGAAGTACTTCCTTATTTTGGTAAGTTTAGTATTATTGAAACTATTACTCCTTTTCAAGTATTTCGTAATATAGTTTCTTATCATCAAGAAATGGTAATAGCAAAGAATAAAATGCTTATTATGCTTTTACCTAAATCTCTTGTATCTAATGATACAGAAGATGCTATTTATAGAATGGCTGCTGATGGTGTACTTCCTATTGATGATGAAGAAGATGCAGCAGGAGTTAAGATGCAAAACATTAGATTACTTAATGTAAATATGGGTCAATATATTACTGAACTTAGTAATCTAAAAGAAGCTATTAAACTTGAAGCTCGTGAACTTGTTGATATGAATGCTCAACGTTATGGACAAATTGCTCAATCTGCTGGAGCTTCTACTACTCAAACTGCTGTTGCTCAATCAAGTACTGGTTCTGTTGTAATATTTCAAATGTTTGACCAAATGAGATGTGCTGATTATAATAGAGATTTAGACTTTGCTAAATGTGCTTATATTGAAGGTCTAGAAACATCTTATATTGATAAAACAACTGGTAAGAAACATTATCTTAGTCTTGATGTAAATTCATTTGTTGGTTCTGACCTTAGTACTACTGTTAGAAATAATGCTAAGGAAATGGATAAGATTCAGCAATTAAAACAATGGGCATTTAGTGCTGCACAGAATGGAGATTTGGATTCTGCTCTTGCTGCTATTACTGGAGATAATGTTGCTGCTATTAGTGATGCTGTTAAGAAGTTTAGTCAGTTAAAACAACAACACGAAGAACAAATGAAGCAAATGGACCAGGCTATTCAAGAACAAGCTAATCAACTTGAATTACAAAAGATTGCTGCTAAAGGTGAGCAAGATAGAGAAACACTTGCTCTTAAAGCACAATATGATTTGCAGCTTGAATATGCTAAAGGCGATATAGCTTTACTTGGAGATACAAATCCTCAAAATGACGAATATGCTAAGAATCAATTAGCTCGTATTCAAGAGGAAAGTAAGAGAGCTAGTGAAGCTGCTAAACTTCAACTTGAAAGACAAAAGCTTGCTATGGATACGTATAATAAAGCTGCTGACCGTCAAGTAAAGAGAGAAGAAATGGCTAATCAATTAAAGATAGCAAAGACAAATAAGAATAAATATGATAAAAAATAAACTGGTTGATTGTTGATTCTATTGTGTCTAGGAGTAGTGCTCGTGAGAGTATTACTCCTTTTATTTTAGACGTTAAAGTCTTATTTAATATTTTAAATTCTTTTCTAAGCCACTATCTATAAATAGTCGATTAACTTATAAGCTAGTAAGATTAAATTGCTCACACGTTAAAGAAAGTGATTCTACGTGAATGTTTGTGTTAAATATAGTCGGCTAAATACCTCACATTAGTTGGAACTCAAGGTGCTGGAGTTGTACAAGAAACTAATGTTCGTAATGATAACATTAATAATATTTATTCTATTAATAATCAGTTTGATAGAACTTCTAATAATGATAGTTAAATAACTTATAGTTTTCTTGATACTATAAATAAAGGTATTACTTTTGCAGCAACTAACAAGTGTTAGTGTATTTATTAATCATTTAAAATATAAAGCTATGTTTGTATTTCGTAATAGTATTGGGTTCGGACAACATCATCGTTTGATGATTGAACTTGATAATATTGATTTTGGAAGTGGCGGTGGTAATGGTACTGGTACTAACGCTAACAATAACCAAGGTAACGGAGGCGGCACTGATAATAATAACGGTGGTAATGGCTCTGGAGATAATAAAGATGGTGATGGTAAAGATGGTGAAGGAAATGATAAAGATAATCCTGACCCCGACAATACCAAAGATAATCCTGACAATAAGGATAATGACAAAGACAATCCATCCAACCCTTCTACGGGGGGTCTTGATGTAGGTACAAATGTCGAGTTTGAAGGCAAAACTTATACTGTTGCTGAGAATGGAGACCTTGTAGATACTGATGGTAAAGTTTTTAAAGAAGCTAAAGATGTTGATGAGTGGATTAAATCACTTGAAGTTGATGAGCCTGGAGCTGATGTAAATATTGAAAATATTCGTAAAGCTATGAATATTGATATTACTGATGAAAACGGTAATCCAGTTGAATTTACTGATGACATCGAAGGTATTAAGAGTTACATCAATTCTGCTATTGAACTTAAATCTAATGAAGTAGCTTCTGCTGCTGTTAATAAGGTATTTGTTGATAATCCTATTCTCAAGCAGTTTGTTGATTATCTTACTGTAAATGGTGGTGACCCTCGTGGTTTTGGTGAGCGTCCTGACCGTTCAGGTATTACTGTTGATGAGAAGTCTGAAGAGCAACAGATTGCTATCATTAAAGCTGCTGCTAAAGAGTTTGGTAATGCTTCTCTTAATGATAATTACATTAAGTATCTTAAAGATTCTGGAGGTCTTTATGATGAAGCTAAAGCTCAACTTGCTAATCTTCAGAATGCTGACAAACAACGTGATGAGAATGAAGCTAAACAAGCTGAAGCTTATCGTAAGAAACAAGAAGCTGAAACTATTGCTTATTGGAAAGGTATTAAAGATACTATTGATAAACGCGAAATTGGAGGATATAAACTTCCTGAATCTCTTGTTAAAGAAGTTAATGGACAGAAAGTTACTGTTACTTCAAATGATTTCTATGATTATCTTTCTCGTGGTCTTAAAGATGAAGATGGTAATGTTGCTACTGCTTATGAGCGTGCTCTTGCTAATCAATCTCCAGAGGAAGCTACTAATCAAGAATTACTTAGTGCTTGGTTGATGTTCACAGGTGGAACTTATAAAGACCTTGTTAAGATGGCTATTAATAATGAGCAGGTTAAAACTTTAAAGCTTGTTGCCAAAGGAAATAAAGGTCATGGTACTGTACGAATTACTAAGCCACAAACTAATAATAATAAAGCTATTGATAATATTCAATTTAGCTAAATGTTTAATTAATTAATTAATAACTATGTACGCAATTCGTGAAGTGCAACGTGGTAACTATGATGACAGAGGTTATTCTAATGAGGAAACCATTGCTCATCTTATGCTTACCAAACCTAGTGAGATTAATTCTATGCTCACCTATACTTTTGGTATGGATGATGATAGATTCCCACTTAATTTCCTTACAGAAGGACAAGGTACTGCTGGTGTAGTAGATATTGCTACTACAGATTGGACTTGGAAGACTATGGGTCGTATGAAGTTCAATGATTCTGTACTTTGGTTTAACACTGCTAATACAACTCCTGGTAAAGGTGGTGCTACTTTTGAAGTTGAGTTTAAGACACACTGGTTCATTGAGCAGTATGGTTTGATTGCTCCTGATGGTGTAACTCAAGTTCGTATTATGAAAGACCTCGGTCATGGTTCTCATGGTGGTTATTTGTATCGTCTTCGTATTACAAATCCTAATCCAAATGCTTACGTTAATGTAGCTCAGAATCTTGGTGTAGGTATGTTCTGGTCTTTGACTGCTCCTACTATTCCAGAGTCGTTCTCAAAAGGTAATCGTACTAATACTATGGGACCTGGTAAGATGACTTCTCAACTTGAGTTCCATCGTTATAGTAAAGAGATTGCTGGTAACATTAGTAATACTGTTGTTACTTATGAGTTTAAGACTAGTGGTGGTGGTACTACTAATCTTTGGATGAATGAGGAGATGCGTCAATTTGAGCTTCAGCAACGTGTTATGAATGAAGAGCGTCTTTGGTTTGCAGAATATAATAAGACTGTAAATGGTGAGATTACTCTTATTGATGAAGACAATGGTCAGCCTATTCCACATACTGCTGGTATGCAACAGATTTGTCGTGAAAGTAATTATGATACTTATGGAGAGGAACTTACTCTTAATAAGTTGAATCGTACTATTGGTGATATTCTTGACCGCAATACTGATACCGGTAGTATGGATGTGGTTCTTGCTTGTGGTAAGGGTTTCGTTGAGGACTTTGACCGTGCTGTTAAGAACGATGCTCGTGACAATGGTTTTGTTACTCCTCTTGGTGACAAGATGATTAGTGAATCTAAGAGTGGTCTTTCTTATGGTAATTACTTCCGTCAGTATAAGACTGTAGATGGTCATATGATTACTCTCAAGCATCTTGGTTTCCTTGACCGTGGTACTTTTGCAGATAATGCTCGTGATAATGGTTATATTCATCCTCGTACTGGTCTTCCAATGACTTCTCATCAAGCATTTATGCTTGATACATCTTCTTATGATGGTCATAATAATATTCGTAAGGTACGTCTGAAGGGTCAAGAGCATATTGCTGGAGTTGTTAAGGGTCTTACTCCAATTCCTGCATCATGGGGTGGTTTCCCTGCTAATACTCTTTCTACAGATATTGATGTATCTCGTTATGAGGTTAAGGATTCTTATGGTCTTCAAGTTGACCGTAACACTAAGTTCTTCCAACTCAAGTGTGTACTCTAATATTTAAAATTTGATTGCTATGACTGATATTAAAATTGAAATTCCAAAAGGTAGTCCTGCAAATAGTGGAAATGATAATACTCCTGCTGAAGGTGTAAATCCTTCAGCAGACCAGACACAAGCTGAATTAGAAGCTAAAGAAAAAGCCGCTCTTGAGGCAGAACTTGATGCTCCGTATTTTGAAAAGAAGACTGTAGTTATTTCTTCTGTTCGTAATTATTCTGCTTATCGTAGAATTAATATGCAAGCACTTGGTAAGCCTAAAGCTACTATAGGTTCTTCTGTTAAGTCTGTACGTATTCTTATGAGTAATAAAGGTGAGCTAGCTGCTTATTATCCAGAGATTATTGGTATTGCTGCTAATCATCCAGACTTCGTTACTAGAGTTAAAGGTTATCTTAATAACATTTTCTTTGATGTTAATGATGGTGATAAGGAACTTAATATTTCTTTTCATTATAATCATAAAAGAGATTATCTTGCAATTAAGGCTGAAGAAGATAAGATTCTTTCAACTTATGAAAAGATTGACCGCTCTAATGAAGCAGAACTTTATAAAGCTGCTGTTAAACGTGATGAAGCTATTACTCGTCTTGAGCAAACAAAGTACCAGTATGGTATGCCTGATAACGTAGAAGAATATATTATTTGGCGTCATTGTCTTAACTATCCTGATGTAGCTAAAGATGAAGCGTTTATTAATAGTAATTCTAGTCTTCGTTTCTTCATTAAAGATGTTGCTAAAGAAGAAACTCGTAAGGTTAAGCTTATTGTTGAACGTAAGAAAGCTATTGAACGTCTGGTTGAACTTCAATCTTCACCAAGTAAAGTTAGTGCTACTTATATTCAGTATTGTAGAGCTAATGGTCTTAACATTTCTGATGGTCTTAATAAGACTGCTCTTGAACAAGTTGATGACCTTATGAAATTTGCTACTGATGACCCTAAGAAGTTTAATTCTATTGTTACAGATAAGAATCTTCTTGATAAAGCATTTATTGAAACTCTTATTACTAGAGGTGAGCTTGTTCGTTCAGAGTACAATCAGCAAATTAATACTCCTGATGGTCAGTTTGTTGGTGCTAATATTAATGATGCTATTGCATTCTTTAAGAATCCAGACAACAACGGACTGAAAACTAAGTTGGAAAACAAATTAAAACTCTTTTAATTAATAAAGATATGACTATTGCTGAAATGCATCAAATGTTCAGAAACTATGCTCAACAAATGGGTATGCAAAATGTGAGAGCAATACTGCCTTCACAGATAGATATGTTACTGAACAACTCCATTTCGGACACTGTAAATCAAGTGATTGCTCAAAACATTGGTACTACCAGTGATAGAGTAATCACTGATAATTCAAAGCTTAATCAAGTTAATGCTCTTAAAAGTCTTTATAAAGTATGGAAAGGTAAAGTTACACTTCCTACTCCAAAGACTAATTATATTGCAAGTTATATGCTTCCTCTTGAAAATTTTGGTATTGCTACAGAAGCTAAAGAGACTAAAATTAAAAAAGGTGATAATGTATATGCTGCTCCTGGTAGCGCTGATGCAGGTAAACCTAAAAAGATTGAGCATTTATTCCTTGTAGATTTGAGTATTGATTATGTTAAGACTTTGGGTGGTGGAAATTTCAATACTAATATTTTCCCAATTCGTCTTATTGATGACCAATATCTTGCTGATGTAGTTAATGATTTTGTAATGGCTCCTAGTCTTAGAAGTCCTGTAGCTACAGTTCATGATACTAACATCGAACTTTATATTGATAAACCTGACGCTTCTACTAAGAGTACTCCTGAAAGTTATACTTTTGGTGATGGTCTTAAAGTAAATGAAATTCGTTTGTCTTATATTGGTAAACCTGGTATTGTTAAGTTTAATGAAGACCTTGGTGGTGAAGATGTTGATTGCGAACTTCCAGAAAATATGCACGTTGATATTGTTAAGCATGCTGTAGATTTATATCGTACTGCTCTTAATGGTGGTCTTGCTGCTGCTCAAGGTGCTCAACAACAACAGCAACGTGAAAATGTCCGTAATAATACTAGAGATGAAGGTTATGAACCTGCTCCTCGTTAATATTGTATAACTTATAATTTAAATAATAATGAGACAACTCTTTATTTGTACTAGTAAAGCAGTTCTTGCTGCTACTGGTACTCCACAAGATTTGACCAAAGTAGCTGCTGGTACTATTGGTATGTGGCAGAATGATGATGATTCTAAGTGGCTTGCTGCTGCTCCTGCTACTGATTTTAGTATCGCTTATGGTCGTCCTAATAGTCAAGCAGTTGTAATTCCTATCGATTTTACTTCTGCACGTATTACAACTTCTACTCCTAAAGCTGGTGTTAAGTTTAAGGCAGAGATTACTATTCCTGAACCTGTTGCTGGTAAGGATTATACTCTTCAGCTTATTAAGCTTGGTACTGAGAAACATGAGCGTTATTCTTGGACTGTTACTGATAACGGTTCTCATAAAACTACTGCTGCTGCTATGGCAAAGTCTCTTGGTGACCAATTTACTAATATGATTGAAGCTGGTAATCAAGAGCTTGATGGTCTTAAAGTAACTGTAGCTGCTGCTAAAATTACTATTGAATCTAAGAACAATTATCAAGGTTGGAATCTTATTGCTGGTGATGATTTGGTTGGTACTAATGCTACTATTACTGCTGCTGTAGCTCCAACTCTTGATGCAGCTTATGTAAGGAATCTTGCTTCTTTCTGTTCTCAGAATCGTGGTTTCTCTAATGTATATCGTGATGGTGCTTCTATTTACCCTGGTTATCCTATGGAGGTAGAAGATACTACATATAAGATGTACTCAATTCAGTTTAAGTATCCTAGAAAGTATGGTCGTACTCGTGACGAAGCTCCTATTCAAGAAGTATCTATTGTTGTTCCTGTAGGTAATACTGTACTTACTGGTCTTCTTGATACAATTCTCGCATTTTAAATAGGTATTAGTTTCAAGGAGAACCTAACCATCTTCTACGGGGAGGTTCTCCTTTTATTTTTTCTTATGGAAGAGTTTAATCAAATCAATGATATAATAGCTGAATCTATAAAAGATACTTCTTATATTACAGTGCTTATTAGTAGCGGAGTTTATCTTGCTTATACTCTTATTATTAAGCTTGTTGATTTGTTTAAAGCTAAAGACAGAAATAGACCTATTGTTGAAATGGCTGCTGCTGTAAAGCAAGTAAGTGAAAACGTAGTTAAACTTAATGGTGTCTTAGACAAAGCTTTTCAAGATGCTGAGACTAAAGAACGAAACAAAGTAAAGAATGCTATTTGTACTGCTTTTGATAGTTTTAAATGGACTGTTGCTAATACTTGTCATGAAATTATTATTCATAACAATATTGAACAAAATAAAGAATTGATAAAACAAAACTTATTCAAAGTAATTAGTACTGAGTATTATAAACTTTATAATGTTTTTTCAGCTTACGAATTGGATGGAATTTGTGTAGCTACAAAACTAAAAGAAGATTGGATTGATGCTGTAACTAACGAATGTCTTGCTATCATTTATGATGGTCAAGATTCAGTAAATAGAATTAGTCAAATAAGTAACAAATTACTTATTGTTACTAATGAATATTCTATATATATAAATAACAAAGTGTTTAATTCTTAATAAGATGTTCTTATGATGGACAATAATAACACTATAAATAGCCTTGAGAAGTTAGAAGAAGGAGTTGTTAAAACTCTTGAGTATCTAGCTGCTCAAGGTTTTATAGTTAATAGAGATAAAGTACTTAAACTTACTACTATTAGTATGTATAAAGCAGTACTTAATAACTCTGATAAAATTAAAGGATTTGATATTAGTAAATTTAATAATAAAGTTAGATTGTTATGAATGATGAAGAAATGATTGTTCTTTCTATTCCTAAAGAATGGGAAGATACATATATAAAATTACTTACTGTCATTAGTCAATCTGGTGAAGCAATTCTTAATGATTGTTCTTATGGTTGTAAAGGTGATGGTAGTATAATGTTTAATTGTTGGAATATATTCCAGGCTGCTTGTGCTGCTCACGCTTTAGGAAATACTAAACGAGCTAATCTTTATATTGACTATGTTAATAAACAAATAGCTAATAAATTTGGAGAAGTAAATTTTAAAACTAAGTAAGATGGAGAATAAGCAGTTAGAAAATGAGGACTTGCTTATGAACAAGAAAGAAGAACTTATTTGGAAAGTAATAGACAACGTTATTAGTTGTTGTGCTGTTACTAGAATCGATGGAGCAAAGTCTATTACTAGAGAAGATGTAGTAGGAAAATCTAGAGAAGAAAATGTTGTAATAACTAGATGTCTTGTTGTTGAACAAATGGTTCACGCTGGATTTACAATTAGTACTATAGCTTTCATTCTAAATAGAACTGTTCAAGCTACTAGACATTTACTTAAAATGAGTACTGATTACTATGAAACTTCTAGAGCTTTTAGACTTGCAACTTCTGAAGCTACACTTCTTAATAAGGATGTTGAACCTATTTTCGTTTAAATAGAAAATAAAAAGAAAATAATTATTATAGTAGTGATACAATTAATTAAGATGATAATTGGAATAAAATCCGATTATCATCTTTTTGTGTCTAATAGAACTTATGCTTATCTTTGCAGTGTACAAAATACTAGTTAATGTACTATTTATTATTTTATTAATCTTAATAATCATTGTAAAGTTATGGATGATTCTAAAGTTTTTATGTTCCCTGATGGTGGAACTCGTCAGACTTCTAGTGATGCTAATAGTCTGCTTCCTTTACTTATGTGTAATGGAGGTTTTGGTGGTGGTAATTGGGTTTGGATAATCTTCTTGTTCTTCCTCTATCCTCTTATGCGTAATGGCGGATTGTTTGGTAATATGGGTCAGAATGGTGGTAATTGTCTTGGTCCTCTAGCTAATATGGTTAACAACAATGATGGTAGAGACCTTATTATGCAAGCTATTAATGGTAATGGTGCTGCTGTTCAGAGATTAGCTACTATGTTTGGTACTAAGGTTGATATGATTCAGTCAGCTATTTGTCAGGTTAATAATAGTGTTGCTCAAGTTGGTTGTAAGATTGATTCTTCTACTGGTGCTCTTCTTAATGCTGGTACTCAGAATACTATGACTATTGCTAATCAGTTGGCTACTTGCTGCTGCAATTTGAAGAATGCTATTACTGAAAGTGCTCATCAATCTCAGCTTGAAACTCTCCGTCAGACTGATGCTATTAAGGAATCTGTTAGTGGCGTAGGTAGTGCTGTAACTCGTGGATTTTCTGATGTAGGTTATGCTCTTCGTGACCAAACTTGCAATTTGGATAAATCTATTGGTGTTGTTGGTGATAGAATTATTGCTAGACTTGATGCTTCTGAAAAGTCTGCAATGCAGGATAAGATTAATGCTCTGCAAACTCAGTTGACTACTGAACATCAAAGTGGAGTAATTGCTCAGCAAATTGCTGCTGCTGTAAATCCTATTGCTCAAGCTGTTAATGAAATTAAGTGTGCTCAGCCTCAGACTGTAACAGTTCCTTATCAGCCATTCCAGGCAGTACCAAATTGTGTTGCTTATCAGTATGGTATGTATAATAATGGTAATCTTAATGGTTTTTGGATGTAATATATAGGAGATAATATTATGGCTTTTAATAATGAATTCATTGGTAATCGTGGAGGTATACCTTTAGTAGCTGCTACTCAAACGACTGCTGGCAGTGCTACTGCTAATGCTGTTTTTAGTATGCCTAATCATACTTTCAGAGCTATGGGAGTTGCTGGTATTATGGTAATTAATTTTAATGCAGCTACAACTACTGCAACTGGTTTTGAAATTATGGTTAATAATAGTACTCTTCCTCTCTTGGCAAGTAATGGAGAAGCTCTTACTGCTCTCACAGCAGGTCTTCACATTATAGTATTTGATAAACAAAATAATAAACTTCAACTTATAGTATAATGTTTTCAGGTCTTAATCAAGGTAGTCGAGTTTATATTTTAAATAAGACTAATGGTATAGAATTTAAGATTGGAGAAATTGTTGGAACTACTACACCTATATTTGCTACTGATGGTACTAATATGATGGTTGTAAATTTAAAGGTTAAAGTAGATGGCAGTAATGTTGATTATAACAATGTTCCAGCTAATAATACTTCTGTTAGTTATAACAATGGTAATCTCATTATTGCTGAAAGTAAACAAACTATCCAATCTGAAGTAGAAGCTACTCTGCAACATGCTAATTATGTCGTAGAACATATTGAAGATTATAAAAATCAAATAACTAAATGTGAAGAAGTTCTTAAAGAACTTAATCCTCAATTTGCTAAAGATAAAGCACGTGATGAAAGAATAGCAGGTATAGAAAATGAAGTTGCTGGAATGAAAGGTGACATTGCTAAAATTCTAGCTGCTGTAACTAAAAATTAAAATTATGATAGTCATGGTACAACGTAATATGAATAAGTCTGAGCTTAAAGAAAAGATTAGACGTATGAAGATGGAAATTCAAGAACTTGAAGAATGTCTTGATAAGTATGAAGAAAGGGATAATCGTTATGACGATGAACCTCAGTATAGAAATCGTAATCAGTATGACGATGAAGAGCGTTATCGCGAAAGAGAAGATTATGAGCATCGTGAGCGTGGTCGTTATGGCAGATATTAATATGAAATCCGCCCCGTAGAAGAATGTAGTGGTAAGGCTTCTCTAACCATACCTTCTACGGGGCGTTTATAATAACTAAGATTATGTATAAAGAATCATTTGATATGTATGATGAACTTCCTGAAGATATGGTTGTTTATCTTCGTTATAATGGTAGGCATTTTAATCGTAAACTAGTTGATTTTGCTACTAGTAAAATGACTACTAGAGATAGTAACGGAACTGAAGTAGCTCTTGAACCTATAACAAGGGAACAGTTAGATGATATGATGCGACAATCAAATGTTCATTTAACTAATAATGATAATCCTTATGATGCAGTATTTGTAGCTAATATGTGTAAAGCTGACTATTTAGGTAGTAGTGTTCCTGATGGATTGCATTTATGCATGTATGTAAAAGATGTTATAGATGATATTGATGGATATGACGGAATAGCTTTTAATCGTTGGTATGCAGATATGTGTCGTAAAGGTATTCAAATCGATTGGTATAATTGCCGATAACATTAATAAATTGAAGCAGCTAATATTAATATAAATGTTAGCTGCTTTAATTGTGTTAATTAATATATAGATAGTGTAGTTATTGATAATAAAAATCTATATTTGCAGCAATTAAAGATAATGATAATGGAAATAATAAATCAAATAATACAACAAGCAATAAATAGTTTTGATTTTACTTATTGTGTAGTAGTTAATGCTTTAACTTATACATTAGTTACTGTACTTATTTATCTTTGTCAAGGTAATATAACTAGAACAATTAAAAAACTTGTATTACTTTTTAGTATAGTAATTGTTAGTACTATATATTATGCTATTGGAGTTGATGTAAAACTTATTGTAAATAGTTCTATACTTGCTCCTATAAGTTGGACTTGGATTATTAAACCAATTCTTTCTAAGCTTGGTTATGATTATAAAGATATTGATAATAAAATAAATTAATATGGATAAAACAAAAATAAATAGAGCTGTTGATGGTTTAGCACTTTCTATGAATCATAAGAATACTCTTAAAGAAGCTCTTAATCAAGGAGCTGGAGATGGTATGATTGAATTAGAAACTAAAGTCGATGATATTGATAAAGAAGTTGGTTCAATAAAAACAAAGCTTAATAGTTTTATTAATGACAATGAAATTATTGAACTTGCTATAGGCAACGATGCTACAACAAAAGCTGCAAATATTAAGAAACTTGGTGATACTCAGCATACATTTTTTGCTAGTATTAATTATGGTTATGGTACAGCTAGTTGGCTTCCTACTGATGGAGGTAATGCTTTTATTGTAACAGATGAAGGTCACGCTGTGACATATAAAATTAGTACTGATGGTGCTGTTACAAAACTTAGTGAGTTTACAATTAGTAAACCTATTGCATATAAATTGCCTGCTGCTACTAAGACAACACTTGGTGGAGTTAAAGCTATTACGAATATTGTAAATGTTAATGCTGAAACTGCAACTGCTGCAAGTCTCGCTGGCGTTATTAACACTCTGCTTACTCAACTTAGAACTGCTGGTATTATTCAACTATAAAATACCCTTGCTTCTTGCGATGCTAGATGTGTGTCCGTAGCCCCTGAGACTAGTGATTAGTCTTGGGGGTTTTATGTGTCTTCTAGACGTTAAAAAGTTATTTAAGAATTTTATTTCTTTAGAAATTACATTCTAAGCGACTTTTAGTTAGCTTGTGAATAACTAATAATATACATATACTTCTTGCTATTAGAAGCCAAATAAAGTGGGTATGCGGCAATGTTCGTATAAAAGTTTGATAGTATAAATCACATAAGGAGGAGGCACAATTAATCAAATTATTAATCTGATTGATGTTTAAATTGCTAAAGTACTAAGTCTTAAAAGTCCTCCTCCTTTTACTAATATAATTAATTATAATATGAGTAAAATTCCTGCTATTAATGAGATAGACGCAAATAGCCCTTCTCGAGAGTCTAAGGAAGTTGTAGTTAAAGCTACTGATGTGTCTCCTGATATTAATGAAATTCAGGAGACTATTAGTAGTGCTGCAACTATTCAAGAAGTTGATGGTACTCGTAAACCTACAATTAGTGAGATTTATAAGATTGTTACTGATGGACTATTTGAATCTACATCTAATTGGTGGGATTATGCTTATAAACTTTCTCAGGCTCAAATTAATCAAGATATTATATCTCGTCTTGATAAAGGTGAAATTGGTGGTGGTTATAGTAAAGGTGTTGATATTATAACTACTACTAAAAATGCTATACCTACAAATACCAATGTGTATTCAGCTTTAAAAAGTGATAGTCTTTATCCTAAGAAGTTGAATAATGAAACTATTAATGGTATTTATGATTTTATTAATGGTATTACTATTGGTAAACCTACTGCTTATACAGGAGGTACTTGGTCTGTAGACCAATTAGGTAAAACTCATCTTACTACAGATTATCTTTATGTTAGACTTAAAGCTATATTTGAAACACTTCAAATACTTAATGTTGATACTATTGGCGGTAAACTTGTTATTTCTCCTGCTGGTAGTATCACTATTGTTTACGTAGATAATATTAAAGTTACTATTGATGATAATGAACAAAACGTTTATCGTTGCTATTTTCTTGGAGAACAAGAAGGTGAAGAGATAGAAAATAAATGGAAAGTTGGAGACCAAGCTCAAGCTAAAAGTTTTAATGTAAAGAAAGGAACTTATCATAAAACTGGTAATCATTATCTTTGGAGACTTGTAGTTGGTGTTAGTACTGATACTGTAACTATTGATGGTAAGAAATATCATTACGTAGATTTAAGTCAATTAATATTTGATGTTGGTTCTGATGCTCCTGCTCCAGGTGATGTACTTAATCAACTTGGTCATAGAGGCGATGATTTACAACGTCAAACAGCTATAGTTCTTAACGCTGTTGATAATTATGCTCCAAGTATTACTCTTTATGCTGGAATTACTGATTTTACATTATTAAATAAAGAGTATGTTGAGTATGGTGTTTATCAAGGTAAAGCTTTCTTCAATGTATATGGTGATATGTATATTGGAGATAAAGGCATTAATCCTACAACTTATATTAAATTTAAAAATGGTAAGCTTGACATTAAAGCTAATCTTACAATAGGTTCTAGTATTGATGGTAAAGACCTTGATAAATATATTAAAGAAAATGGAGGTGTTGATGAAAAGACTGTAATAAGTCTTATTAATAATTCTCAAGTTATTAAAGACCTTCAGAATCAAGCTGATGGTGCTATTGAAACTTGGTTTTATGAAGGAGAACCTACTCTTAAAAATCTTCCTGCTGTAGATTGGACTACTAATGAACTTAAGAAAATTCATGTAGGAGATTTGTACTATGACCAAATTACTGGTTTTGCTTATCGTTTTACTAGATACAATGATGATGTTACTCCTTATGCTTGGAATCGTATAAAGGATAACGATATTGTAAAAGCTCTTGAAGCTGCTAGTCATGCTCAAGCTACAGCTGATAGTAAAATGAAAATTTTCTATGGTGAAGCTAAACCTACAAATTATCAAGCTGGTGATATGTGGGTTAATGCTACTCTTGCTGGTAAGTTTGATAATGATATAGCTAGAAGTACTACTACTAGTGAAACATTTAACGCTGACCATTGGGTTCTTGCGTCTCGTTATTCTGAAGCTATTCAAAGTCTTCTTAATTGGAGCAATCAATATACTACAAAATTTGAAGACCTTACTAAGATAGTTAAAGAACAAAAGGACCAAAGTATTAGTAATTGGTTTTATGATTATGAACCTACTGATACTAATGCTCCTGCTAACTTATGGAATACTGAAGAATTACGTAAAGAACATATAGGTGATATATTCTACGATACTAAGAATAATCATTCTTATCGTTGGACTGGTTCTGCTTGGTCTATGATTAAAGATGCAGACTTTGATGAAGCTATGAAAAAAGCTAAAGATGCTGAAGACCTTGCAGATAAGAAAAGACAAATATTTTATTCTGATGCTACTCCTACAGGTGCTGACCGTGGTGACCTTTGGATGAAACAAGTTGGAAATAAAACTGAAGTTTGGGTATTTGATGGAACTAATTGGGTTAAGTCTAATGATAAAGCTTTAGCTGATTATAGTGAGGCTATTAATAAAGAACTTCAAGGTATTAAAGGTCAACTTGATGGTAAGGCTGAAACTTGGTATCAAGCAGATGACCCTAGTACTAATTGGACAAATAAAACTTCTCACGAAGGTGATATTTGGTATAATACTACTGATGGTACTACACAATATTGGAATGGTAAAGCTTGGGAAAAAATGGATATTCCTAAAGATGTGTTTGATACTATTGATGGTAAATCTTCTATATTTGTAGATTCTTATGATGATGCAAAAGCTGGTAATGGTGCTATATCTAACGGATACAATGAAAGAGATATTTGGATTCTTCCTGCTGATGCTATAGTAAATGGAGTACAATATTATAAAGGAGATATTCTTACAGCTACTGCTGATGGAACTGTGTTCAATGAAAAGCATTGGACTAAAAAAGTTCGTTATGTTGGAGATAAAGAACTTACTGCTGCTATAGATAAAGTTAATAAAAAGATTAATGATATTAGTGCTACAACACTTCCTGGTCTTGATAATAAGTTTAACGAGTTTGCTAAAGATGGAATAATTGATTCTTCTGAGAAAGCTAGACTTACTGATTTACTTAATCAAGCTAATAATGATGTTTTAGCAGCTAATGACCAAATTACTAGTATTATAAAGTCTGATTATCTTGATAATGATAACGTTAATAAAGGTAAGCTTATAGAAGCTCAAAAAACTTTAAGTACTGCTTGGAACGAATATAAGACTTTAATTAATACTCTTATTGCTAGTGAAAATCCTATTACTAAAAATAATATAGCTGAAGCTAGTAGTAAGTATACAAATCTTCAAAATTCTATTAAAGCAGTTAAGCAATATCTTGTTGCTTGTCAAGCTGATATGCTTTCTAATATAGGAATTGATATTAATTCTTATAAATATCTTAAAGAAGCATTTAAAGGTAAAACTGAAGTTAATGGAGGTCTTGTTGTTACTAATGTTCTTCAACTTAGACAAACATCTGATGTTCATTCTCCTATTACTGCTGGTATTAGTGGTCTTCAAGGTAAAGCCAATGAAAATGGTGTTGTAGATAAAGATAGCTATGATATAACAGCTATTGCTGCTTGGTTTGGTGGACCTATGGTAGATAAAGATATATTTACTGATGAACAAATTAAAAATAAAGTAGCAGGAACTGATTATGCTAGAAGTTTATTCCGTCATGATGGTAGTGGTTATCTTGCTAGTGGTGCTATTTATTGGGGAACTGATGGTATTCTTCACGGAAATCCAAATAGTTTTATTCTTCAAGGAACTAGTCTTGCTACTATGTTTAGTTATATAAGACTATTCTATTTGCATTATGCTAATACAAGTGATGAAGGAATTGCAGGAGTAGATTATATTACTCCTACTAAAACTTTTTCTAGATTAGATATTCTTACACAAGGTGGTACTGAAGCAGGTTTAAATCTTCCTACTGGTTTGTTTATTGGTAGTTCTACTACTGGAGGTTCATTTCAAGTAGGTAATGTTATTATTAGAACAAAAGATGGAGACCCTAACATTCTTGAGATAGTTAGTGCTACTGACGGTAAAACAGCTCATCTTGGAGTACAAGGTGGAGTTAGTGCTTATGGTACATACACATCTTCTACGGGGGGTGGAGGTGGACTAAACGCTACTGTAGTATCATATTCTAATATTATTGCTGGTAATTATAGTGATACAGACTTTACAACTATTCCTAATGCTTATAGTATTAAAGCTCTTTATAATGCTATTCAAAATATTGATGTAACTAGTCAACTTGGGAATTATCTTCTCAAGACTGATGCTGCTGATACTTATCAACCAAAAGGTAATTATTTAACTACACATCAAACAATATATGGTTTGACTATTCAAAAGAATGGTGCAAATTTAGGAACTTATAATCCTAAATCAAAAGCTGCTACAATTAATTTAACAGTACCTACAAAGATTAGTGAGTTAAGTAATGATAGCGGTTATACAAATAATATTGGTACTGTAACTTCTGTTGGTGTTTCAGTACCTACAGGACTTTCTATTACAGGTTCTCCTATAACAACAAAAGGTATTATAGCTATTACTTTTGCTGAAGGTTATTCTATACCTACTATAGCAAAACAGACAAGTTGGGATGGTATATCTACTTTGGAAAGTTATTTCACTAATGATTCTGCTAAGAAAGCACTTCAATTAACTAACGCTCGTAAACTTTGGGGAAATACTTTCAATGGTACTTCTGACGTTGATGGAAGTATTATAATTCCTGAAAAAAATTACATATCTATTGGTGGTATTAAAATTATATATGATGCTACTAATAAAGCGTTAAAGATTGATGGTAATCTATATTCTACAGGTGGTATCAGTGCATATGGTACAAATGATGTTAGTGGTGGTGGAGGATTGAATGCTAGTGTAATTAGTTATGCTAGTATTTTAGAAGGAAGTTATGTAGATACAGATTTAACAAGTATTCCAAATGCTTATTCTATAAAAGCTTTAAGTAATAGAATTGATAATATTGCTACAGAGCTTGGTGGTCTTAATCTTTCTTGGAATAATATTACTGGTAAACCAACAACATTTACACCTAGTGCTCATAAACATAAGTGGATAGATATTACAGATAGAATTACAAAAGTAAGTCAACTTACTAATGACGCAGGTTATTTAACTACTCATCAATCTTTAGCTAATTATTATACTAAAGCTGAAATAGATGAAAAAGGTTATACTACAAATAAAGGTACTGTAACATCTGTAGGACTTACACTTCCTACAGGTTTAACTTGTGCAACAAAGAGTATTACAACTAGTGGTACATTTGCTGTTAGTTTTGCTTCTGGTTATTCTATTCCAACAACAACTAAACAAAGTTCTTGGGATAGTGCTGTATCAGCAAAGCATAGTCATAGTAATAAATCTGTATTAGACGGTATTTCATCCGTAAAGGTAACTCATTGGGATAGTGCTTATAATTGGTATTCTTTAATGACTACTGACGAGGAAACTGCGGATGGAATTATTAATAAGTGGAATGAAGTAGTGAACTTCCTTGCTAATATAGCACAGACTGATACTTTGAGTGGAATTATAAATGGTATTAATACTTCTATTTCAAATGAAGTATTAAGAGCTAAAAAAGCTGAAGGAACTAATGCTTCTAATATATCTGCTAATAAAACAAGTATTACTACTTTACAAGGTTACTTTACAAATGGTTCTGCTAAAAAGGCTTTACAGCTTACAACTGCTCGTAAACTTTGGGGTAACGATTTTAATGGAACTACAGATATTAATGGTAGTATAGTTTTACCTAATGGAAAATATATTTCTATTGGAAATATTAAATTAGAGTATGATGCTACTAATAAAGCATTGAAGATTACAAACACTACAACAGATGAAGTTGCAAACTTATATGCTAGTGGTGGAGTATCTGCTTATGGTATAGGAACTATTGCTGGTTCTGGTGGATTACAAGGAAGTATAATTTTTTATGATGATGCTATCGCTTCTGACCCTGGAGATGAAGGTTCAAAGATAGCTAGTGCTAGTTCTATTTATAAGTTACATAGTAGAATAAGTGATATTGAAAATAATGGTGCTACTAGTATATCTTTAACTGGAACAGGTAATGCAATAACAAATGTGACTAAGAATGGAACTGATATTACTTTTACTAAAGGAAGTACATTTTTAACATCACATCAAAGTCTTAGTAATTATTACAATAAGACTGAAGTTAATACTATAGCTAATGGTAAATCTAACACTTCACATACACATAAAGTTTCAATAAATGGTGTAGTTAAAACTATTGCAGCTAGCGATGGTGATGCTGTAAATTTAGGAACTTATCTTACTGCTCATCAATCATTAGATGAATATGTAAATGCTATAGTTGTTAGCGGAACAGGAAATGCAGTTACTGCTGTTACAAAAACAGATAATACCATTACATTTACAAAGGGCGCTACTTACTTAACTTCACATCAAAGTTTAGCAGCTTATCTTAAATCGGCAGATGCAGCTAAAACTTATGCTAGTATAAATCATACTCATAACGTAAAAATTAATGGTACATTAAAGACTATTGCTGCTACTGGAGGTGCTGCTGTTGACTTGGGAACTTATTTAACTTCTCATCAAAGTCTTGATGGCTATGTAAATACTCTTACTCAACCGACAGGAAGTAATATATTTGTTACTGCTATATCAAAGAATGGTAAAACTTTAACATATACAAAAAGTTATACTAAGAAAAGTGCTACTGCTGTAATTGATTCTGGATGGAAAGACGCTGCTACAGATGGACATATTATTCCTGATATGAGCTTTATTGCTTATTGGAATGGTGCTTTTAATACTAATGGTTCGTCTAATCTCAAATATTGTACTAGAGGTGCTTTTGGTAGTTTTGCTATTAAAAATAGTCTTGCATTTAGTGAGTTAACTTCTAAACCAACTACTATTGCAGGTTATGGTATTACTGACGCTTATACTAAAACACAAATAAATACAAGTTTAAATAAATATCTTCTTCTTACAGGAGGTACATTAAGTGGAGACCTTGTAATAGGTAAAATTAAATTTCATTATGACAGTAAAAATAATGCTATAGCTATTAGTCATATAGAAGCAGATACTAATGCTAATCTTTATGCTACAGGAGGACTTACTGCTTACGGTGAAGGAACATCTTCGTCAGGTGGTGGTTTAAATGGTTCTGTTCTTAGTTATGATTTAGCTATTAAATTAATAAGTGCAGGAGATAATGAACTTTCACAATTAGCAAGTGCTTGGTCTATTGCAAAACTTAATAGTCGTATTAGTAATCTTGAAGGTGGTTCAGCTCTTGATGTTGTTACTAGTGGTACAGGTAATGCAGTAACTGGAATTACTAAGAATGGTACTACTATTAATGTAACCAAAGGAACAAATTTCCTTACTGCTCATCAAAGCTTAGCTAATTATCTTACAAAGATTGATGCTTCAAATACTTATCTTACAAAGACTGCTGCAAGTAGTACATATCAACCGAAAGGTAACTATCTTACCTCTCATCAAAGCCTTGATGGTTATGTAAATAATATTACCACAAGTGGAGCTGGTAATGCTATTACAAGTGTTACAAAGAGCGGTAAAACTGTTACATTTACTAAAGGTGCAACGTTCCTGACTAGTCATCAAAGTCTTAGTGCTTATTTGAAGTCTGCGGATGCAGCTAATACTTACCTTAAACTTAGCGGTGGTGCTATGACTGGTAATATTAGCTATAAAGGGTCTAAGAATACCTATGACATGATAAGGTTTGTGGACAACAATGTCAATATTTATGGCAATGGTATATGTATCGGTGGTGGCGGACTTACTATTATTGGTGGAGGAGAATCAGCAAGTGAGGTGCTAAAACAACACACAAATGGTGGAGATGAAAATATGATTGTAGCTAATGATGCTGCAATAGACTTCTTCTCTAATATGAATAGTGGATGGGATTCACGCAAAGCTGGTTCTTTTGATACATCTGGATATTGGAACGGAGTTGGATTTAAGAAGAATAATTCTAATGATAATTATGTTCTTACTGGAGGTGGTGGTCATAAAGCAATATCTAGTTTATCTGTTAGTTATGCAAGTAGTGCTGGAAGTGCTAATTCTGTTGCTTGGAGCAATGTGAGCGGAAGACCTACGAAAGTAAGTCAGTTTACAAATGATAGTAATTATGCTACTCAATCTTGGGTTACTGGAAAAGGATATTTAACTTCTCATCAAGATATTAGTGGAAAAGTAAATAGAACTGGTGATTATCTAGATACTGATAGTGATAGATGGTGGATTTCAAACTCTGAGTTTGGCATAAATTTACATAATTCTGATATTGTTGGTGTAAATAGTATATATACTGTTGATGTTTCAAATGGACCAGAAGAAAGTATATCCTTTAAGAGAAGTAATGGCAATTATGATACTCTAAGAATGGCTGATGGAGTAATATGGTTTGGTACTGATTATGCACTCAATAAGACAATTAATGAATATCAAATATTACATACTAATAATATAAGGATAACTGGAAAGAGTAACGGTTTTATTGATATGTCAGCAGGTGGTGTTATAAAACAAGCATATATTTATGCTATAGGTAGCATAGATGGATATGAGAGTTATCCTGATGGTAGAACTACATCTATTAATGATTATGATAAAGGTTTAAATAGATTGTTCTTAACTCATTCTACAAGCTCTCTTCCTGCGTCACAACGTCCATTAGGAAAAGATGGTCACATTTTACACTTTGGCTGGGATAATTCTTCTGGTTGGGATGCTCAATTAGCCATATCAGCTAATGGTGATAAACCTTATATCGCAATTCGAGCACAATATAGTGGAACTTGGAGAAATTGGTATGGTGCAGCGTTACTTAAATGTACTAATTATATTAGTGGTAATGGTGGATTACTTATAGAACGAACAGATAAGGATTTAGATACTTATATAGGAGTTATTAATGGAAAGTATGATATAAGATTGATGATTGGTAGTGGAAATGTAAATAGAGGCATTTATGATGTTTCAACTGGTAATTGGATGCTATATCGTGATAGCTCTACGAACATATATATGAATGGAAGCGTTCTAGCTACTGGTGGTATCACCGCCTACTCATCCTCAGATATTCGCTTGAAGCAGGATTTGCGCAAGCTGGACTACTTGGGCATCGTCAAGGCAATGGGTGGCACGTTCGGCTTTGCCTGGAAGAAGGACAATACAAGGTCTATCGGCTGGATTGCCCAGCACGTATTAAACAATCCTTATATGAGTGATATTGTAGAGACTGATGAAAATGGTTATTATAAAATTAATTATTGGTCTCCAAAACTTATAGCAACTGCTTTTGGTGCTATTGAACAAGTTGATGATGAAGTATCAAGATTAAAAGCTAGAGTAACATATCTTGAAAATGAAGTTGAAAGATTATCTAATGATAATAAACTTCTTATGAATAAATAGTGATAAATAACATATTGTATAACAATTAAAATTAAAGATTATGGCAACGAATTTAAAGATTAATTCTAAGAGTGAGCAGACCACTGCTACTTACACAAAAGATGATTATCGTGTTGAGATTACGTATAATGTAAATCCAACAGCTAATGTTATTAAAGACGTTAATATGTCTATTTATGACAATATTAATGGAAATTATATTGGTAATGTTAATGCTAATAATAATGGTAATGACTTACTAACTTATAACATTAGTGGAGTTCTTCAAAGTAAACTTACTGATGTAGTTACTCTTATTGAAGAAATAAGTCTTGCTATTGGGTCAACTGTTGCAAGCGAATAAAAGTTAGTCAATGCGGATAGTTAGAAATAACTATCCGCTATTGTTGAATTTAATAGTTATCAATATGAGTATAGTTAATGGAAAAATAGTTGCTCCAATTAGTATAGATGATGTCAAATCTTTATTGGGTGAACCAAGTAATGATTTGGCTACTCTTTGTAAATCCGCCAAAATAAACAAGTGGGCAAAATACAAGCCAATAAACATTGGTAAAACATTTAATATTACAGAAAGAGATAGAGTAACTTGTCGTTACGGTCTTGATTTTACTACAAATTCATTACTTACTGATATGTTCCGAAGAGGTTCATCTTTTAGTATAAATACATATTCATTAACTGATATACTAAATGATACTAGTGAATGGATATATTCTAGACCTAGAGGAGGTAGCAGTTCGCCATATCGTTTAGGCGATTTCGTTAACAATGAAACATTAACAGATGGGTATAGTGCAAAGACCTCTGCCCCTTTAGGAGGATTTTCTAGCGGTGCAATTGGATTAGATAATTATAAAACAAGAACTATTAGTACCGCAGCAGGCAAGACAGATTTTTCTAATCTTAATATAACTCTTGAAGGTACAAGTCTTCTATATACTAGTTTTAATTGTAGATGGGCTGGCTCTGATTTATATAGTCAATCTTGGCAAGCATTAGGAATGGTAGGTTCAGATGTAATACCTATTAATAATATTCTAGATATTAATAATGGATATTATCGTTTAGGACTTATTGTAAGGGGAGTAAGTAATTGGTATCTCTGTGTATCCAGTTCCACATTCAAAGAGGTAAATGCCAATACAGAAAGGCAGACTTCAGCACCGAGATGGATATGCCCGAATCTGATGAGCAATACAAGACTTATTGATGAAGTTTTAGAACATATGAATAATCAAGAATATTATTATGCTACAGCAATACCTTGTATAGTTAAGAATGCTAATATATCTGTAAGTGGTTTAATTTGTACTACTAAACTTCAAAGTGATGGAGAAATATATTGTGTACCAGAAGGTAAAGTGAATTTTTCGTTGCAAATTAAGAAAAAGTCAGCTTATAGTGTTCATTTCACTGTAGCAATCTACGTGACCAAACAAACGATAAATGTAGGAAATGGAGAAAGTTGGAACAATTATCTAATAGAAGGATTTGATATTGTTTTTGATGGAAATGGAGTTCTTACTCAAGATTATACCATAGAAGCTTTAATCTCCTTTACATATCAATCGGGTGTGAAAGAAAGAAAACAGGTAAGTAATTATAAAGTTACTGGTTCTATGAAGAAAGGTAGTGTCGCAGGAACAAGAGTACATTCAGACAATCCACCTAGTTACCCAGCAGTAAGTAATATTGTTGTTCAAAGAATAACGTGGAGCTAAATAATCATTTAATAGCTAATATTAATTATATAACTATTAAAATATATTATATATATAATATACTATAAGTAAATAATAATAATATTAATATATTTGCATCATAAATAAGTAATTAAATTAACAATAAATTATGATTAAAGTAAAACAAATTAATGCTGTTAGTGCATATAATGTACTCAAGCAAATTAAGACTAAAGAACTTCCTGCTGAAGTAGCTATTGCTATTTGGAAAAACGTAAAGAATCTCAAAAGTATTGCAACTTCTTATGAAGAAGCTATTAAAGATTCTAAAGAATCTCTTAAAGGAGATAACGATGAAGAAATGGGTAAACTTCTTGAAGAACTTCAAAAGAAAGAAACTGATGAAGCTGCTGGTAAGTATACTTTTACCCGTACTGATACTGAAAATCGTATTAAAGTAACTGAGTATTATTCTAATGTTCAGAATAAGCTTAGTAAGTTTATTAAAGAACTTGATAATAAAGAAGTAGAAGTAGAGCATATTACTATCAAAGAAGATGATTTGATTAAAGCTCTGATTGGTACTGATTTTAATATTGGTGTACTTGAGCTTATTGATTTCTTGTTTGAAGATACTACTAAAGTAGATGATAAAGAAAATAAGTAAAACATTAGAGTCGCCCCGTAGAAGATATTATTGGTAGAACTTCTAACTAATCATACCTTTTACGGGGCGGCTTTCATATTAATAATTCAAATAATGTTACTATGGCTTCAATCGCTCAACTTACTAGTGAAATTTTACATGGAGTAGGTCAACCTAATAATCATACTCTACGCGAAAGAGTTCGTAATGCTATAATTCATACTCGTAATGAACTTATACGTAGAAGTTATGAAAATCATTCTTATGTTGATAAGATTCATACTCAACGTTTTAAAGTTTCACTTATTACAGTTAATGATGGTGATGTAGAACTACCTGAAGATTATGAAGGAGTTCCACTTGATAAAATTAAAAGAACTCTAGATAAAGTTCCAAGACCTATTAGACTTACTAATAATCTTCCTTTTGATAGAGTTAGTTCTGTAGGATATAAAACTAATAGAGAGTTTCCTTATATTAAAGAAACTACTGCTAGATTTAAAGGAAGTGTTCCTGGACTTTGTGGTGCTATTAGTTATGACTATATTAATGAATATCTTTATTTATTTCCAGCTAGTAAAGATAGAATTGTTCCAGTAGATGCTATTATTATAGAATCAGCTTTTGAACATCCTAATCAAATACTTGGTATTAATGGAGACCTTACTGTTGAGAATCGTCTTTATGATGACAACGAGTGGTTACTTAGTGAAGATATGATTGGTCAAATTAAAGATATAATATATAAAAGGGAATTATTAAATCAGCATCAAGAAAATGATGAAATTCCTAATGCAATAAAATATAATTAATATGAGTGTTGTAAGACTTAACCCAATAAATATGAGTAAGTATCATCAAGATATGAAAGATGCTTTTACTCTAGAACTTGAAAGAGCTAGACTTTCTTATGATGAACTAGCTAGTAACATAGTTGAAAAACGTTCTAAGATTGTTCCTTATGTTGATAGTTTTGCTCTTCCTGTAATTGATTATCCAGAATTTCAACAGAACAAGTATATAAATGGTCGTCTTGAAAATGCTGCAAAAGGTATGTATGAAGATAAACGTAATGACCTTGAACATAAACATTTATGTTTTAGACTTGTTGCTTATGCTGTTGATTTACGAAAGATGAGTGAATTAGAACAAAAGATTAAACTTTATGAGAAATGTATTGCTCTAAACTATGCTGAATATAGAAATATAGTTGGTATATTTTATAATAAAGTACACGATGTTCTTATTCTTAAAGCTCATGGTTATCGTCTTGAAGGTAAACTAGGTTATGTATGCATTAACAGAGTTCTTAATACTGGTTGTAAGATTTGTGATTTTGTTGCAACTAATAAATATAAGAAAGAACTTGAAGCTAAAGGCATTAGAATTTGGAATAAAGAAGAAGCTGAATTTGCTAAAGCTAATGGCTTAGAATATGATGCAGTTGACCCTAGAATTTACAAAGCTGATGAAAGTTGGTATGAACTTGCTCTTTGTAATTGTACTCTTCAAAGAGCTTATGGTTATAAGCTGAGTATGATAGATTATCGTTCTGTAAAAGTACGACAATATACTAATGATGGTTTAATTAAACTTACTGGTGGTGATAAAGAAAAGATATGTCATTTACCTGTATCTCTAAAGATTAAACTAACTCTGTGTTTACAAGTAGATAAATTAATGTATACTAAATTTGTTAGAAATGAAGCTCAAACAAAATGTGGATATGAAGCGCATCGTTGGAAAAGTTGATAATGACTTTAACCTTAGCGAAAGTGATTGGATTCCTCGTGCTGCTGCTTGGATAATTGATGCTCTTAGTCAAATGAAATGTCTTCCTATGGCTAAGAAAAATAGAAGACTTCAAATAGTTAATCGTATAGGTATATATCCTTGTCAGTTAAATGCTACTGACATTAAAGTATTTGATGATTATGGTTGTGAAATAAAGCAACTTGAAACTAATAATAGTTGTTGTAATTCAGGATTTGGTTCTAAAAGTAACGTAGAACCTAGTCCTGAAATTGCTGTTATAGATGATACCAATAAAACTGGTCGTAATTTTATGAGGGTTGCAACTATTAGAAGAGCTGATGATACTCGTAACTTTGTAATAACTAATAATGGACATATTGAACTTAACTTTGATACTGATTGGATAAACGTTCAAAGTTTTGAACCTATGACATATCACGATGATTATTATGATTGTGAAGTTCCAATGGTTTATGATAACGGTATTCTATTAGAAGCTATAAGTTTTTATATTCTATATAAATATCTTAGTCGTGGTAGTCATCATCCAATTTATGATTTAAAGAGTAGTAGTCCTGTTACTAATCCTTATATTCAATGGGAGAAATTAAAAAGTAAAGCTATTGCTTCTGTTCGTAATGATTTATATAATGCTGATGGTTGGAGAAACTTCTTCTACAACTCAACATTTGACCCAAGAAGATAGTGATTATGAATATAGTTAAAGAACTTAATTTAAATAAGAATCCAAACGTTGTTCCTAATGGAAGTTTGGTATTTGCTAAGAACATTAAAGTTAGTCCTGATAATTCATATATTACAAATGAAGAAGGACTAACTTATGCTTTTAGTACTCCAGTTTCTGGTACTATAGTAGGTATAATTCCTTGTATGAAAGAGATTGTAATACTTAGTTATCTTGAAGCTGATACTGGTGAACATAGTTCTCACATTTATCGTTGTGTAGAAAATGAAGTTACTGGTCTTTTAGATTTAACAGAAGTATATAGTGCTTGGAGTTATAGTGGAGGAAAGATTGTAGGCACATATACTTATAATGTAAATAATGAACTTATTGTTGCTATTGGAGAATACGATGCTACTAAAATTGTTACTCACAATAGTAAAGACGATGATGGTGCTTATGAAGAAGTTGTAAAAAATAATATTCCTCTTAAAACTATTAATCTTTCTCGTTGTACAAAAGAAGATAATCCTGAGTTATATTCTATTTGTGCTAATGTTCCAGTAGCTAATATTAGTCTTAAAGATAAAGTTCCTGGAATTAGTATGCCAAATGGTATTTATCAATTCTTCATTCGTTATGAAATAGATAGTAATTATTATACTAATTGGTTTCCTATTGGTAGTAGTTATCACGCTATAAATCTAGAAGATAAAGTAATTATAAATCACGTTTATGATATAAAGAGTAGTACTAATCTTGCTACAACTCGTTGTGTAGGTTCATACAATAATGATAAGAAAGATTGTAATTATAATCTAAAGTTTAGTATTAACTTTGATGATAATTATAATTATAAAGCTTATCAAATAGGATATATACTTAAACACGAAAATGCTGCTCTACCTCGTATTTGGAGAAAGTTTAGTTTTGATGTTCGTGAGTTTATATTTGATGCTAGTAACTTTGAAGAAACTTCAATAGATGAATTGACTAGTAATAGTTTTAATTTATTTAATGTTGCTTCTCTTTGTAATTATGAGAATCGTCTTTATATTGCAAACTACGATGAAAGCGATTATAACGTAAATCTTAAAAGCTATGCTTCAAAGATTAGAGCAAAGATGATTTATGAACCTTGTTCTAAATCAAATACAACAAATACTACAACTAAAGAATATGAAATATATACTTTTAGTTGGTCAACTAATGCTATATTTGCTGCTATTGTAGAAGTACAAAAACCTTCTGCTAATACTATTGTAGATATAGATGGAACTAAGATTACATATCATATTGTTTTAAACGCTAGAGATTATAACGAACTTAAACGTTATCTTTGTTATGTAGCTAGTGATAATGAAAATGTTAGTGACTTTGATAATCTTGCTCTTGGTGGTTATGAAGGTAAGCATATATATCCTTGTTCTGGTATAGCTTTTGGTATTAAAGATGATGGTACTTTTGATATTATAACTATTCCTGTAAATGGTAAGTCTAGTAGATTATATGGCGGTCTCGGAAAAGGTGGTGGTACTGACCATAAGCATACAGGTTTGAAACTTAATACTGCTACTAGTGGTATAGTTAGTAAATTAGGTACTTGGATACCTGCTGCTTCTTATAGACCAAATAGATTTAGAATGAGTAAAGCTAGTAGCACTAGAGTATATACTACTACTGTGTTAGTAGATGATGCTGTTAGAACTTTAATGCCTAATAGTGTATATAATTTCTTTATTCATTATGTTCGTAAAGATGGTACTTATACTAATGGTTATCAACTTAGTAACGATATTCTTCCAACTACAATTTTGAATACTGTTACTATGACTGGAAGTTCTACAATAGATGTTCAACTTAGTAGTTTAACAGAACTGAAAGAACGAACTAGTAGTAGTACTTCTGGTAGTGATAGAAACTTTACTAATTTACTTAGTATTGAAGCTCTTAAAGATAAATATGCTTATGAAGTTGTAAGTACTGCACCTTCTCCTTCTAATGCAACTATTCGTAAAGCTGCTAGTTTTGGATATTATAAAAACTATAACAATGACCTTTTATTTAAAACTGGTTCAAGTCATAGTTTTGATAGTACTAACGATAATACTTTATATAGAATTAAAGTAGGTTTTACTAATATTGAAATACCTGATGATTATATTGGTTTCTTCTTTAGTTATGAAAAACCAGAAGTAACTAATAACTATCAAGCTTATTGTGCTAAGAATGGAATAAATGCAAGTCTTTTTAAAGCTAGTGAAGTAGAAACTGGTAAAGTTAATTATAATGGTTCTATATATGTACCTGAATATAAAATAACAAGTAATGGATATGTACTTCCTAGTACTAATCCAGCTTATATTAACAATTCTAGTATAGTAGTTAGTAATGCTGTAGATAGTGATAGTCTTAGCAATACTATGAATACTGCTGGAATGGATGGTGGTATAGTTCTTAATTTAAAAGATAGTAAAGGTAAAATAACTCCTGATATTGGTGAAGTTGGAAACGTTATAATATTTAATCGTAATATATATTGTAAGAAAGATAAAGAACTTATTAGTTTTGGTCCTGTATGTTATAAACATGCTAATGTTAAAACTTATAGTTATGCTGATAGTAATGATGCTGATAATTTTCCTAACAATTATGTTCACGATTATGATTTTAATTATCCTGCATTCTATGTAAATGATAAGACTTTAGTTTATCAGCGTAGAGTATATATATCAGATACTGGTAAAGTATATGATGTTCAAGATAATAATTCTATAAATAGAGATTGGACAAGTTCTACTACAGAATATGCTAAGATTGTAAATTATAGTAAGTTTAGTAGAGTTAATACTAATGCTATTTCTATAAAGAAAGAACCTAACTATTTGGTTGGTGTTTTAGGTAGTGATGAAAGTGGTTCTGGTAGTCATCAACGTAGTGTTAACTTTATAGTTCAACCTTTAAATGCTACAGACCTTATAGAACTTAAAGATACGTATATAGAAAGTAATTATAAGCTTTATACTAATTATAAAGATAATCTTAATTATGATTCTTATAAACGTGCTACTATTCGTCGTAGTGATGTAATTGGTGATGAAAGTCTTGCTAATGCCTGGAGACACTTCCGAGCAAACAGTTACAAAGTGCTTTCTAAGAACAAAGGCAACATTACAAATATCGTTGGCGTAGGTACTGCATTTTTCGTCCACACGGAGCATTCTTTGTTTTACCTTAATAGAGATAACCTCCTCAAGACATCGGGCGACACAGCACAATTAAAAATGCCAGATTTATTTGAAGTAGAACCTATTGAACTATTTACTAGTAATCATGGTTATGGTGGTCTGCAACATTCTCAAGCTTGGACTGTTAATAGTAATGGTTATTGGTTTGTAGATGCAGACAATAGAAGAATATATAATTTCGATAATAATCATCTTACTGATTTAACTAGTGATATTCTTGGTTGGATGAACAATGTTCAGATAGCTGATGCTCATATGGTTACAGACTTTGCTAATGCTCGTGTAATTATGTGTCTTGCTTATTATAGTGAAGATGTTGGAGATAGAGAACATAATCAACCTGGTTATATTACTTTATCTTTTAATATAATTAGTAAGAAGTTTGTTAGTATTCACGATTATAAATTTAACATAGGTGTAAATACTAAGAATCATTGTTATTTTTATTATGCTGTTAAAACTAGTTCTTTTCTTTATTGTTTCCATAAAAATACTCCTTTAGGATTCTATGGTAAAACTGGAGATTATGCTGGACTTGATGACCACGCTTATGGTTTTCCAGCTATGAGTACAAATCTTACTATACAAAAGGAAGATGGTAGTGAAGAAACTAGAACTGTTCATCCTGCTATATTTGATGTTATTGTAAATGAGAATTATAATATTCCTAAATGTATTAATTCTATTAGTTATATACTTAATAAAGAGTATGCTTACTTTAGTAATCAAGTTACTAGAATGGCTGAACCGCTTATGGGCAACGGAACTTATGGAGATGTAGAACATTATAGTGGTGATAAACTTCGTATTTATACTGATAGTAATGATACAGGTGACTTGGATATTTCAGGACATAAAATGATTAATGATGATACTGTGACTAGAGATAAAACTCCAGATTACAAAGTTCCTTATTATGATAAAGGTATTTGGAACTTTAATTATATAAGGAATTATATTAGTAGTAAACTTACTAAAGAAGAGATATGTAAACGTTATAATTTGGATATTAATAATCTTACTTCTGCACAAGAAACTAAGATTCAAACTATGCTTAATAATCCAAGTGATGAACGTAATTTAGTTTATGGTCGTTATTTCGTTGTTAGATTTATCTTTAGAAATATAGATAATGTTCCTTTTAGATTTGAGGATTTAAATATTAATTATTCAAAGTATTAAATTATGACTGGAAAAATTAAAAGAAGAAGTCTTCGTTGTGGTGGTAGACCTAAAGCTGACTTCGGTAGTCTTTTTACTTCTGTTATAGCTCCTACTCTTAATGCAGCAGGTTCTATAGCAGATGAGTCTATTGATAAACATAAGACTATTACTATTCCTAGTGACCCAACTAAAACTCCTACTATGCGATTAGGTGGTAGAAAGAAATGTTGGATTGGTGCTGCTATTGGTGCTGCTACTAGTATAGCAGGTTCTTTATTTGGCAATGGTGCTAAGAAAAGAGAAATGCGTCGTCAAAAGAGTATTCAAGATTGGCAGACTACTACTCAAGAAGCTGCTAATATGAGTGCTGCTCTTAATAATAGTCAAGATTATCAAGAAGATTATCTTAGACAATTTAGAACTGCTGCTAGACTTGGTAAAACATTAGGAGCTAAAGGTATTTATATTACTGATGGTGGAGATGCTACTAAGATAGGAAGCAACACATACCTTCTACGGGGAGGCTCTCACGAAGATGTGAATGAGACTGGTCAAACTGGTATTGGTATCAATGTTGGTGGTAATGAAGTTGAAGCTGAAGGAGGTGAAGTTGCTCAGAAGAAAAATGGTGCTCTAAGAATATTTAGTGCTCAACCTATTCTTAATAATGGTATGAGTCCTGCTCAAGCTATTCTTAGAGGCTATAATAAAGATTCTGTATTTAGTCAACAACAAGCTTTTAAGAAAAGAAACGGTCTTAAAGATGATGGTAGTGATAAATATGAATTTGGTGGAGATATAAGAAGTATTTGGAATTTTATTAGAAGTAATAGAAATCCTATTGATAATATCGCTGCATTAGTTACTGCATATCAAAAATTAAATCCTAATAGTAACTATAATAAACAAAAAGGTAAGTTTAAAGGTGGTACTTTTAGAGGTGCTGGTGCAGGTGGTACTTGGACTAATGATTATAAATCTAATAAAGGATTTGATAATTTTAATGACGCTTACGATGATGCTGTAGAACATAATGCTAAAACTTTTATTTTTGGTAATAAAAGATATAATACTCTTAAAGAAAACAATCCTATTAGAGAAATTAACAATAGAGCTGTAGGTTCTTGGCGAGATAGCGTAGTTACTAAAGATAGAACTGGTTATGGTAAAGATTTTGGACCTATAAAAGGTGGTGCTTCTTTAATTCCAATAATTACAGAAACTTATAATTCTAAGAGAATTAAACATAGATTAGGTGGTGGTCTAACTTCTAAAGATAGAGGTTCTTCTAAACATCCTTATCCTTCTGTATCATCTAAAGATTTTGCAGGTGGTGGTAGAAGTTATCCTATTCCAACTAAAGCTGACGCTGTTGACGCTTTAAGACTTGCTGGTCTTCACGGAAGAAGTGATGTTAAAGCTAAGGTATATTCTCGTTATCCTGAACTTAGAAAGAAGAGCTTATTAGGTAGTTATAACCGCCCCGTAAAAGGTATGAGACCTAAAGCTCCAGGTGGTATGTATATTCCTTTCAATAAACGTTATACTTCTATATATGATGCTCCAGATTATGATTATGATTATGATGGTGGTAACGCTTTAGGCGATAATGAAGCTGTAGTTACAGCTAAGAGAATTAAACCTACTTTTATGAAACCAAATAATGATGCTATGAATCTTATTAAAGTTCCTAAAGAAGAAGTTCCTTACATGCCACAAAAACATAATCGTAGCCGTACTATATTTAGTGGTGGAGATTATTTAGGATTAGGTATTGATACTCTTGCTGCATTAAGTACAGGTCTTGTAAATTATAATACTGCTGGTAAATATGTTATTCCTGATAGAGCACCTATTATTCAAGCTAGTAAATTACCTACAACTTATAATGTTAATCCTGAAATAGAAGAGGTTAAACGTTATAGAGATAGACTTACTGGACAAACATTCAATAATACTTCAAGTTCTGTAGCTGCTCTTAATAGAAGTAGTGCTATTAATCTTGACGCTCTTTCTAATCTTAGTAAACTTTGGGCTACTAAAGAGAATGAAGAGAACAAGATGCTTACAGAAGATGCTAAGAATCAACAAACTGTTGCAGCACAAAATGTACAAAATGAACTTGCTCGTCAAAGTGAGATTGCTAGAATTAAGAATGAAGCTATTCAAGCTAAGGGTGATGCTCTTAATGTTGGTCTTAGTGGATTATCTCAAGCTTGGACTAATTTCTGGACTGCTGGTAGAACTGCTTACGAAGATGACCAAACTAGACGTGCAATGATTGCTTCTAGTAAAGAGGCTACTCCTACTGGACTTATGGAAATGAATTTTGATTTATCTCCTGATGTTATAGCTAGTCTTTATAAGACTTCTAAAGATGATAGAACAAAACGATTCTATTTATCTAGGTTGTCTCCTAAACAAAGACAGAGATACGGTATAAATTAATATTATATAAATACTTCTGATAGTGTTATTACTATCAGAAGTTTTATTATTTTTGTAATCAGTAATCAAATAATAATAATATGACTTATAAAAACAATCAAAATGGTATTACTATTGGTGGATATATTCCTCAACGTGTACCAGTTCGTTCAAATCTTGAAGCTCTTAGTCAAGCGTTGAATAAAATTGATGAGCGTTCCGATAAAGCAATTCAACAAAAGTCTGCTATTACGAATGCTATTGGTCAATTAAAACTTAATGCTGCTGAAGATAAGTGGAAATATGATTATGCTAAACGTATTGAACAAAAGATTAATGATGCTGCTCAATATGGTGATTATAGTAGAGCATTAGATGTTGCTACTGAACTTGCCGGAAGTGCTACTTCTTCTCCTGAAGTTATGGGTCGTATTCGAGCTAATGAACAATACGAGAAAGCAAAACAAGCTGTTGATAATAACGGTAATATTAGTTCTCTTACTAAACAAGCTTGGACGTTATCTAATAAATATCATTATGAAGATACTTATGATGATAAAGGAAATATAGTTGGAGGTACTGAATGGAAAGCTAGCTGGACACCAGTAGAGGAAGTAGATAATCTTGCTATGATGAAAAATGCTGTATCTATGATTGGTATAAGTAGTACAGAAAGTTCTAAAACTACAGGAGATACTACTAAAACTGCTGAAGGTACAGGTAGCGGATATCAAAGAGTTAGAGGTTTTAGTAAAATGGCTCTTACTTATAAACAAGTTAAAAGTCAACTTACTGATGTTATCAAGAATGACCCTAAGTGGAAAGCTAGTCTTGAACAAGAATATATGGTTAATGATATTCTTCTTAAAGATGTAAATAAAAAAATATCTGAAGCTACTGATGCTGATGAGTTAGCTAGACTTGAAACTAAGAAGGCAGAATATATGTCTAATCTTACTAATGATAGAGGTATTATAACTGGAGATTATGTTGATGTTTTATTTAAGAAATATCCTAGTCTTATTAAAAACTTTACCTTTAGTAGAATTGGTAATACTAGAGTTGATACAACTTCTAAAGATGATTATGTTCCTGCTACAGGTAGTAAGAAAGGTAACGGTACTGATAATCCTTATCTTACTGGTTATAATGACGACGATAATGTAAAAGGTAAACCTGGTCAAAACGATTAAAGTAATACAATTATGGCTCTTTTTGAATTTGAAACTTATAATAAATTTCTTAATAATAATGATTATAATGGAGCTGCTGATTATGCTTCTAAATCATATTTTAAAGATAAGAAACAACAAGCTAGAATGCTTGATAATATTAAAATTCTTCGCAACAAAGGAAGAATTTATAATGGTATGATGAATAACGCTAATGAAGACCAAAAACAAGCTCTTGCTTTTAAAACTGCTATGGATGCTGGTACTCCATTAGATTTAAAAAATAAATATTATAAGCGTTATGTTGATGCTGTTAATAATTTATTTGGAACTGATGCTACTAGTATTGCTATAGAGTTTGATGGTGCTAAAACCAAACGATATGCTCGTATTCCTGGTGTATCTGATGTTATGGATTTAGTTGGAATTGGTGGTAATATTGATTGGTTAGCTAAAGATGAAGACTATGGTTTTGATGGTTTTCAACAATTTCTTTCTAACATGGGTTACTCAGATGATGCTAAAGGTAAAGCTGCATTTAATAAATTAGGTTTTAAACAAGAAACTATTAATGGTAAAACTAGACTTACTATAGAAAAAGCAAATCCTAATTTTTATAAAGCTATGATGGCTCTTCATAATGTAGATACTAACCATGTTCCTGGTAGTGGAAACAAACCTATACAAGAAGGTATTAGAGGAGAGAAACGATTTAAGCTTGCAGGTGTTGATAGAAATGGTAATCTTCTTAAACTTCAAGTTGGTAATCAAAACTATACTGAATCAGGTTCTGCTGCTTGGGCAGAAAATAATAAACTTTCTAAAGGTATTAGTGAAACTTTTGGTCTTATGGACCAAGATTTAACTGTAAACGAACGAGGTATTTCTGACGATAATTTTATAAATCCTGATTTCGCTTATAATAGTACTATACCTGAACTTAAAGCTATAGCTAATCAAGAAGACGTTCAAAGAGATAAAACTAATATTCGTGACCAATTTGGAGCTTTAGATTATGTTATTCAATCAACTAAAAATATAAATAATGAACTTACTGTTAAAGAAAAAGAACGTACAAAAGACCTTGTAATGTCTACTACTGTAAGTGGTAGTCTAGGTGCTGGTATGGCTAAGTTAGAATCTGATTTTAGTAGAGGTTTAGTTGATGCTCAATCCTATAATATATATAAGAAAGAAATTGAAGAACATTATGAAAATCTTCTTAGTGGTGCAGACCTAACACAATATAATGTTTATGGTGCTAAAGGTGATGATACTACAGTTATGAAACAATATAATACGGAAGATAGAAACAAACTTAACGATATTATAGCTAATGCTATAGGTACTAATAGATTAAGATTTAGTGCTGCTATTATGGGTAATAAAAGTGGTACTATGATTACTATTTTACCTAAAGAAGATAAAGAAGGTAATCCTATTACTAGTAAAGCTAGCATATTTGTAGAAGATTTATTTAAAGGTTCTATAGAAGAAAGTCTAAATCGTGATACTAAAATGCGTGCTCTTAAAGAACTTAATGGAATGGAATATTATGGATATAGATATACTATTCCTGCTTTAGGAGATAGTGAAGGTGGAGAACTTGGTATTGATGTTGGAGCTAATGAAGCTTATCTTCTTCATAAAAATGGTACTAAAAGTTTTATCAGTAAAGCTAAAGCTCAAGATATGATTAATCGTGCTGAGATACTTAGCGATTTTATTGATTCTGCAAATCAAACATTTTTTGATGAAGATGGTAATTTTATAAGAAATAAGAACATTGCTGCTGAAGTTAGTAATTGGGCTAATGCTGCTACATTAGAACTTTATAATGCTACAGCTGAAAGAGCAAAACTTCTTGGTAATCAAGGTTTAGATAATACTCTTGAACTTGAATATTTAAAAAATAAACATACTCTTATTAGAAATTATATTCTTGATGCTATTGGTTATTTTGATACTAATAAATAATAGATAATAATATGGATACTACTCAAATTACATCTAAAGGTGGTTATGAAGAACTTAATCCTCTTTGGTCTAAGTCTAAGAAAAATAATCAACCTAAGACTATACTTACAACTAATCCTCAAAAAAGAGGATTAGTTGCTTCTTTTTATAATGCAAATCCTAGTAATTTTGTTTTTGATAACGCTAATAAATACATCAATTATGGTATTACTCCAAACAAAGTTGCTCCTAATCTTGATAAAGAACTTGCTGAAGCTCAATCAAACTTTGCTAAAACGTTTAATTCTTTAGGTCAAGCTCTTGTTAGTGAAACAATTCTTGGTACAGTTAAAGCTGTACCTGATTTGTTTGATGCTATTACTAATGGTATATTTCAATCTGATGGAGATTATCAAAATCCTATTAGTAATAAGCTTCAAGAATGGCAAGATTATTTTAGAAATGAAGTTGCTCCAATATATAGTGACCCTACTCGTAATGATATTTATAACGGAGGTCTTACAAATTGGGGATGGTGGACTAGTAATGCTCCTAGTGTAATGTCTAGTTTAACTTTGCTTCTTCCTAGTACTGGTATTGTTAAAGCTGTTGGTTATCTTGGTAAACTTGCAAAAAGTTCTAAGTTAGCTAGTATGACTAGAAATGGTATTAAAAGTATTGCTGGTATAGATAGAGCTATAAATTCTAATAAAGAACTTAATGCTTTACAAAAAGGTATTAATAAAATTATTGGTAGTAATGGTATTGTTGTTGGTTCTGATATAGAAACTGCTGCTAGTAGATTTGCTAGTATTGGAGGAAACGCTCTTTTACAACGTACTATGGAGAATTATCAAGAAGCTCAAGGAGTATATAAAGATATGTACAATGAAGCTTATGATAAGCTTAATAAAATGAATGCACAACAATATCAAGCTTTTGTTGATAAAAATCCTGAACTACTCCAAGATACTGATACTAGCGATAAAGAAGCTGTTGCAAGACGTATTGCTAAGAAGTCTGCTGATACAGATTTTCTTATGAATTATAGCAATATAGTATTTGATGTTATTCAAATGTACGGTCTTCGTAACATGTGGAAAGGTATTAGAAATTCTGATGCTGGTAGTGCTGCTGTAAGTCGAGCTGCAAGATTAGAAAGGCTTAAAGTTGGTAAAACTGCTGAAGAATTTGAAAAATACTATGCTAATATAGGTAAGATGAAGAAAGCTGGTTGGTGGATTAAAGACCATGCTAAAGCTGAGAAACTTGTAATAGCTGGAGAACTTAGTGAAGGTGTTGAAGAGAGTGTTAACTATATATCTCAAATGGAAGGTATGAATGTTGGTAAACTTCTTCTTAATGAACAAGATGCTGACCATTCTCCTTTTGACAATCGTCTTCAAAAGTATTTAAAGAGTGGAGGTCTTGCTGATTCTGCTTTTTGGGGTGTATTAGGTGGTGTTGTATTTCATCATCTAGGTAGTGGTTTTGGACGTGTTAGACAAACGTTTGAAGATAGAGCTAACAAAAAAGAAGATAAAACTACTGGTGAACAAGGTAAATCTTCACCTTTCAGTATTAGTGAACTTGGTGAAACTAAATCCCGTAAAGCTGATATTGCTCATTGGGGAAAAGACACTAATCTTTATATTGAAAGGATGAATAAAATTAATGATGGAAAGAATCCTTTTGATGGCGATAAAAACTTTACTAGTCCTGAAGAAAGTCAAGCTGCTAAAGAAGCTGCTGAAAATGATTTTATTACTATATTGGCTTTACGTGCTGGACATCATGGTAATCTTGATTACTTAAAGTCTTTTCTACAAAGTGAAGAAGTTCGTAAAGCTATGGTAGAGAAAGGTGTAGTAAATGAAGCTGAATCTAAACAAATTCAAGCTAATAATATTTCTAAAGTTGATGCTGTTATAGATTCATATACTAAAGAACTTTCAGGTCTTATAGGCATTGTTCAAAATAGAAATCATAATAAAAAAGAACCAGACCGTGTTCCTATTGAATATCTTCAAGAAATAGCTAGTGCTAACGTTGTTTATAATCAAAAAATAGCAAATACTAAAAATAAAGAACAAATTGCAGATAATCTTATAAACACAGTTCTTAATGAAGAAAACATTAGAAAGGTTATTGGTCAAAATTATACTGGTGACCAAGTAAAAGGTGCTGTTCGTCATGCTCTTATCACTAATATGATTAGCGATTTATATGCTAGAAAGAAAGAACTTATAGCTAAGAATCGTAAAACTATTAGTGATAAAGTAGCTATTGATAATATTAATCGTACTATCAATGAGTATAGTGATATGCTTTCTAATGACGAACTTCGTCTTACAACTGCTGTTATGCTTGCTAGTGAAAGAGATGAACAAGGTAATCTTGGACGTAATAGTCAAGACCCTTTAGCTAAAGCTTATGATAACTTATTTAGTGGTGTTGATGAAAAAGGTGTTCAGCTTACAGATGATGCTATTGTCCGTAACTTTGAAAGATTTGCTAATGAAAATGGTCTTTCTAAAAGACTTGCTGAATTTGATAGTTCTACTAATGTTCTTAATCAAATTCAAACTGCTAATAATAATATAACTAGAATTAATAATCTTGTTAAAGAAGCAGATAAAGAAAAGAATAGTACTGGTGTTAAACTTTCTGACCTCATTCTTAAACAAGCTGAACTTGAACTTACTCGTAGATATGACCAAGCTCAAGTTGTTAATAATGAAACAGACCTTGCTTCTGAACTTAGTTATAAACAAAATACTATGAATGAAGCTCGTAAGAAAGCTATTGATACTAGTTATAGTTATATTAATGATTTAGCTGATAAATATAAAGATGAGGAAAATGGCAATATTCGTGCAGCGGTAAACGCTTACTTTAATGATGAGCAAGATAATTTTGATGATGCTACTTCTTTTATGACTGCTAAAGAAAAAGAAGCTTTTAAAGAAAGTCTTGATGCTCTTCATTTGAGTAGTGGTCTTAATTATAGATTAGCTAATACAATTCAAGATACTTTAATTCTTAGAACTAAGATTAAAGCTGCTAGAAATAAAGCTAATGATGGAGAAGAAGAGCCTGAAAATACTACAAGTAGTACTGCTACAAATGGTAATACTCCAGCTCCTACTACTCCTAGTCCTGCTCCAGCTCCTACTCCTCAAGGTGAATCGATACAGTCAGGAACACAAAATATTGCACCACAATCGCCTCAACTTGCCCCGACGTATAATCTATCAACTCCACAACTTGAAAGCTCTCAGCCGCAAGGAAAGACGCAACAGGGCAATTCTCAAAATCAAAAGGATAAGCCAAAGTTCGATGTAACCAAAACACAAAATTTGTCATTCGATGCTGATGGAAAGGTTACTGGAATAACTAGCGAAGATAATGGTCGTTTTGCTCTTATAGGTGGTGAAAATAACCAATACGAAGTGGTTCTTAATGATGGTCGTCATGCTTGGCATGATGATAAACTTTTTGAGAATCCAGAGCTTGCTAATGAAGATGATACAGAACTTGTTTACCCTCCTTATATTACAGTTGACGATGACGGTAATGTTCTTTCTTTTGAAAAAGGTTTATTAGGTACTGAAGCTGATGTAGAAGCTTATGAAAAAGCTTTAGATGAACAAGCTAGACAAGAAGAAGAAAACCAGGAAGAGGAAGAAAGCAACACAACTACCACACCTTTTACGGGGGGGCTTGAAGAAGAAACACCTACTAGTCCTGCTACTAGTACTGAAGAAAGCGGTGAAGAAGAAATTACTCCTCCTTCTACTAAGAATAAGAAAACTATTGCCAATCTTGATATGGACGAAAGAACAGATTTAAATATGGAACTTAGTCGTAATATCATGGCTGCTTTGATGGATGATAATATTGATGTAGAAGAAGTAATTAGTAAACAAAAAGATGCTCTTGTTTCTCAAGGATTTGATAGCAATGAAGTTAATCAATATGTAGATAATTATGCTAATGAAGCTAAAGCTATGTTTGGTTCTTCTGTTGCAGATTTGTATCTTCAAACTGTTGCTGTAGAAACTCAAAAGCTTGATAATCTTACTAAAGATTTTACTAAAGCTGCTGATGAGTTTCTTAATCGTTATGCTAAGAATACAAAAATGGTTCAGCGTAATGGAAAATACTATGGCAGACTTGAAGATATACTTAGATACATAGAACAAGAATCTAAATATACTGGTGCTCCTGAAATATTTTATAATACTCTTAAAGATTATCTTACTAGTGAAGCTACTAAAGATAAATTTGTTTTAACTGATGTTGAAGAAATAGATAAAGCTGATTTCTTACGTAATGTACATAAGAGTAGTTATGTTCGTAGTGTAGAACTTGGTGCTCAAAGTCTTATTACTACAGTTAAACTTGACTTATCTGAAGTGACCGATGAAGATGGTATTAAAGCTGCTCAACAAGAACTTAAATTGGTCAATTCTAATGATGCTCTTGAAACTGAAGTTAGTAAAAAGAATAATACTAATACTACTATTCTTCTTTATAAACATAATGGTGTTACTATAGGTTGGCAAGCTTTAGCTAGTATCGATAGAGGTACTGGTCTTTATGTTAGACCTGCTGATGATTGGATGCACACTATTGCAGCAGATAATAATACTCCTGATGGCGCAGTTAAAGAATTTATTAAAGATATTCTCAGTAGAAATACTATTGACGGAATAGATTATTCTACTCTTGATGATATTATTTATAAAGCAGCTTTTGATAAGCTATCTAAAAATGAATATGAACAATTAGTTGCTTCTTTTGCTTCTCATAAAGGAATACAACGTGCAGTTGCTAACCATTATGTTAGAGATGTTGAGAATCCTAATTATACAAAACTTCTTAATGGTCTTGCTAAACTTTGGAGATATTGTTATCAAGTAAAACCTACAAATGATATAGCTGTTGGAGAATATAATGATATTCTTATGGATAGTATTGACGCTTATTATGATAAACTTAGAGAAGAAATTAATATTGCTAATAATGTAGCAAATAGAATTTATACTCCTAGAGTTAATGTTCTTTCTAAAGGTGAAGTAATTCGTGCTCATAATAAAGAACTTACTCCTGATGGAAAAACTAGACCTTCTAAAGATGTAGCTCGTCCAGTAAAAGAAGTTCTTAGTAATAGTAGTGAAGCTTATATAGGTGCTACTTCTAACGGTTATGTAGCTGTTTCAGGATTAGGTACTCAGAAGTATACAGGTTATAATAGTGCTAGTGGACAAACATTCTTAGCTCTTCCTAATACTAACGGTACTATAGATTATGTTGCAGCATTTCCTAGAGTTTATATAGGAGATACTTATTATCGTAATGGAGAAAAAGTTAATGCTCCTGAAAATAGAATACTTACTTCTTTAGTAGATTCTGTTACTGCTCAATTAGAAGATAGACTTGCTAACGTTAAGTCTCTTGATGATTGGAATGAAGTTAAAGAATTTATTAATGATATATTTAATTTTAGACGTAATGCTATCTTATCTTTAGGTAATTCTATTGTTGTTCAGAATAATGGTAATTTAGTTCTTAAAGCTAATGGTAATGAATATACATTCTTTGCTCGTAGCGCTAAAGACCCTAATGCTGCACCAAACGTAATTAAACGTAAAGATGGAAAGCTTTATAAATTTGACGATGTATCTGATTTGATAGAAGATATTAAAGCTAGTGCTAAAATTAATATAAGTTCTAGTCTTCTTAATGGAGATAATAATACTAATCTTCCTACTAAAAATAAGTTTATTAGTAGAGATAAAACAGGTTTTCATATTAATATTCCAGCATATAATGGAAAAAATGCTTTTGATATTAATAATAGCAATTATAGTCAATTTCTTATTGATAACAACTTAGTTCGTGTTGATTTGGAACAAGAAAATAGTTCTAATTATAGAGCTGTTGGCGTTGATAAAATAGGTAGTAATCAAACTCTTCAAATTGATATATTTGATACTTCTGAAAGCCGCCCCGTAGAAGATGTAGTAGAAGAAACTCCTACTGATACTCCACAAACTATTGTACGTAATGCTATAAATAGTATTATTAAAGACGATAGTATTGCTAATAAAGGTGAAGCTATTGCTGACTATATTCTTAGTGATAAATCTAAAGAATCTCTTAACAAAATAGTTAAACTTAAAAAATATAATAGAGTAACAGATGCTATATTCCCTGAAAATATTATCTTTGATGATACTAAGATACAAGAATTTAGACAAGCTGATGAAGCAAATAAAAATGCTTTAGCTTACTATGATTCAGAAAATGAAGAAATAGTTGTAGGTAATGATTGGTTAAGTAGAACTGTTGATGCTAAAGAAGCTGGCGATGATGCAGTTCGTATTCTTATTCATGAAAAACTACATAGTCAAATCAATAATAGTAGAAATCCTAAGCAGTTTAGAGAAAAGCTTAGAACTATATATGATGATTTTGTTAAAGCTATTGATGCTGATTTAGCTAATCTTAATGATAGTACTTTCGATGAGATTAATGCTCGCTTTGACAATAAAGCTGCTAATATAGATGCTCTTCGTAGTTATCTTACTCATATTAAAGAATATCAATTTGAAAAGTTTAGTACAAGACCAGACACTCAACTTGAAGAGTTCATTGTAGAATCTCTTACTTCTAAAGGTCTTATGAATTATCTTAATTCTGTTAGAGTTGAAGGTGAACATAAAGGTAAAACTAGTAGTCTTTGGCAAAAGATTATGGAGTTCATAAGTAGACTTTTTGGTATTGAAATTAGAGATGAATCTCTTAGAGCTAAAGAGTTTAATATTCTTGCTAATAAATTCAAAGAAAATAAAGTTGCTCCTGAGACTGAAGTTAAAGAAGAAAGTAAAACTCCTGTTGAAGGTACTCTTGAATTTAAAGATGAAGAAAAAGTTCCTGAAGAAGTTCCTGCTGATGATAATCTTTCAAATATTACAGAAGGTAATGATGAGATTAATGAAGATGACCTTGATGATTTGCTTAATATGGGTAGTAGTGTTGATGATAAAACTTTAAGCAGTTTTTCTTCGTTATACTCAGCAACCCGAGCACTTCCGATGGAGGAACAATCTCGTATGCTTGATATGGTTGAGCGTGGAGAGTTTTCTATATCTTGTCGATAGATTATTCACAGAATAAATTTCATAGTTCTAGAGGAGAATTTAAAATCCTCTAGAACTTTATTGTTTAATTAAATAATATAATTATGGCTAGTTGTCCTATTACACCTAAAGAATTTTTAGGTACTGAGACTGGAACCCGTCTCAAAGAACTTTGTGGTAAAGATGTAGTTAAGTTTAATGCTATAACTGCATTAGTTTATAATCCTGAATCCAAGACTGGATTTACTAAAGAATTTGACGATTATCGTTTAGGTAATGATGCTGCTCAAGAAGCTCTTGAATTTTATAATTCAAGACATTTTAGCGTTGGTGCTCAAACAACTAAATCAAAGTTTAATGATGTTGTAACCAGATTTGGTTATACTAGTACTAAAGCTAAAGTTATGGCAAATAGAGTTGTAGGTAATAATATACTTACTTTTTTTGCTAATGATGTAGTTAAAGGTAAATTCGATAAAGATAATAATAATGCTAATTTTTATGCTAATCGAGTTGTATCTTTTGCTGCTGTTCAAGTAGCTAAAAAATACTTTGAAAATAAAGGTCAAAAGTTTACTAATAAAGAGATACTTGGTTTAGTTAATCAAATTCTTGGATTTACAAATGATGCTAGCTTCAAAAATGTAGATGATGTTTTTGCTAATGCTAGTAAAGAAGATAGAAACTTTTATGCTATGGCTAAAGAAATGATTCTCAATAAAGTTTCTTTCTTTAATTCTATTTATGCTGGTGATAGTCGTCTAGGTATGCTTCGTTTTAAGGCTGATGAAGCTATTGATGAAAAGGTAGATTTAGATAGTGAAATGGAATCTATTCTCAATGGAGATGGAAATGACGAACTTGCTGATTTTAATAAAGAATTTGATGTAGATGGTACTACTGCTAGATGGGATGATAACAGTGGTATGGGAAGTAATTTTATGAAAGGTATTGATGAAGATATTCGTATGATACTTTTCACTATTCCTAAGCTTAATGATATTAATAAAGTTGATGGTAAATATAATTATGATAGAAGTAATGAACTTGGTACTATTGATTTTATTGATGGTAAGAAAGTAACAGCTGCTATTATATCTAAAATTAGTAGAGATAATATTACTAGTTTTATTAATAGTATTAAGACTATTGCTGAACAGAATAAAGAGATGTCTGGTCTTATTAAACTTTACGAGGATTTAAAAACTAATAGAGATTTTGCTATTAGATTTAGAAGTCAGTTTGTAAAGACTATTATGCCTAAGACTGAAACTAGAACTGAATCTGATGGTACAGTTAGAGCTGTACTTTCTAATAAAGAGTCTAATAGAAGACAATCTCTTATATTTAGTTTTCAAAATAATGTAAAGCATACTACACTGAATGTTGATACAAAAGCTATTGACGCTTTTCGTTCTGCTGTAGAAAGTGCTAAAAAGAGATATAACCTTTCTGCTAAGAATGAGATTAGACGTAATGCTGCATTTGCTGATATTGTTGCTAATTTAACTAAAGCTCTTAAAGCTTATTATCCTGACATGGATACTAATGCTGTAAGGAATTATCTTATTGGTAATAAAACTAATGGTCGTGTTGATGTTGATATTAGCACTAGTAATCTTCTTGCTCATTTAAAAAGTATTAGCGAAGCTTCTGCTATAGCAAATAATAATCTTCGTGAAGAACAAGAGCATAAAAGAGAATGGAATAAAGAAGACCATGATGATAATGAAACTTATATTCCATTACATACTGAAATTATTCCTGCTACCGCTGTAGCTGCTGCTAATAGTTTTGCTACTGACATAGAAGCTTATTCTACTGTTGCTCTTCAATTTAATTCTAAGAATGTTCTTGGTAATCAAAGTTCTGATATTATTAATAGTTCTATGATTACTTATCTTATGAATGCTATTAACGGTACTGAAATGTCTGTTGATGCTGAAGGTAAACTTTCTCCTGAAGCTCTGATTCAATATGGTAATGAGAAGTTCCGTGTTAATTCTAAAGAAAAAGGTAATCAATATAATCTTAGTAATATTCTTCTTGAGCAACGTGGCGTTGATGGAAAGATTAAAGTATTTGGTCTTTTCCGTAAACTTGGAGATAAGTATGTTCCTACAGAATATGCTAAAGATTTGATTAATGTTAGTTTGTTTAATGGTGCTGGTAATCCTAATACTGGTCAAAATGTACTTTATTCTGGTATGAGCAAAATGGATTATATTTATAGTGCTATTGCTAATTTTGTAAATACTGAAGCTGATTATCTTTCTAAGAATGAATATGATATTGATTTTGCTAATTACTTCATGCGTGTTCCTTCTGATGCTCCTAAGAATTTTATTATTAGAGCTGCTAGATATAAAACTAAAGGAGGAAAGTATGGTAATCTTTTCAATGTAGAAAATAGCAAAGAAGTTAGTCAAGCTATTGAAAATTATCTTAATACAGAAATTCCTAGTGAAACTCGTGCAGACAATGAAGTAAAAACTTCTAAGTTTGTTAATCTTACTACCAATAAAGAGTATAATCAAATGGTTCATGATTTGACTACTAAAACTATTGGTCGTAGAAAGATTATGCCTTTTAATATTCTTGAAGGTAAAAATCATAAATCAGGTTCTGAAATTGCTGTTGGTTATAAGTATACAGATGATAGTGGTAAAGTAGATAAATATGAACTTCATGGAACTCTTGATATAGATAGTAATGGAGCTTATTATATCACTGATGCTAAGCCTGTTCTTATTTCTAGTATGAGTGAGACTAAAGTTAGTGATAGATTTTCTCCTACTCTTTATCAATCTTTAGTTTCTAAAATTAATCGTAGAGCTAATGTTACAGGTATGATTGGTAATACTAAAGTAAATAGAGTTATAAATACTAATCATCCACTTTATATACAATATAGAAACATGTTTGTACAAGAACTTACAGACATGGCTCATTCCATTAATCAATGGTTTGAAACTGATAATACTGGTAAGATTCTTCGTTGGCAAAAAGAAGAAAATCCTGAACTTGCTGACCAACCTAAGTTTAAAGGTGATTGGGGATTTGATGAAGAAAGTGCTAGAAGAGCTTATGCTGTTTATGAAGTAGGTAAAGGTCATAAACATTTTGTAGAAATGAATCCTACTACTAAAGCTCTTACTTTTACTGGTAGACTATTTCATGATGATAGATTTGAACTTACTGATGAAAAAGGTAATGTAGATAATAAAGCTGAAGACTTATTAAAATCAATGTTCCCTTCTCTTTACGGGGGGGATATAAATGGATATATTCACTTTACTGCTAATGGTGATGAAGTTACTGTAAATCTTTCTAAAGAACAAGAAGATAAAATTGCTAATATGATTAGTGATTTTATTACTACTTATGTAAATCAACAAGTTGAAAAGTTTGATAATTTTAAGAGTATAGATGTTGCTAATATTATTAACGATAATAATGTTGCTGATTTTGTACTTAATTATAGACTTATGTGTGGTAACTTTAATGATTTATTTGAAGGTGATACTAAGTTCTATAAAGATAATCAAACTCTTCTTAAACGTACTAAGGAAGACCAAGCTAGTGGAGTACCTTATGGTTTTGCTGATTATACTACAGATTATGCTAATGGTGTAACAGATGTTGCATTTAGTGAACTTAATACTAGTAGAGTTCAAGCTGAATTTGCTAGTTATAAGAATCCTCTCAATGTTACACAACGTAATAAGTTTAGAGGTGTAACTATTAAGAACACTATTAGAACTTCTGAAGAATGTAAAGTTGCAACATTTGATAAAGATGGTAAACAACTTTCTGAAGATGGTAGTCTTGTAAAAGACCTTGTAAAGAATGCTGGTCTTACTATCGAACAAGCTAGAACTTTAATAGGTGGTCCTATTCAGTATGAAAATGGTGAACCTGTTATTAAGAATGGTGTTGTTCAAAGAAAAGGTGGTTATCAAGGTACTACTGTAAACGATGCTCAATCTTATATTACTTTTGAAGAGTGGGTTCGTCGTATTGCTGGTAGAGGAAAACTTAATGAATATCTTCCTCTTATTAAGAAGATTCAAAATGATGAACCTCTTAGTTCTGGTGATATTGATACTTTTGTACAAGTACAAAAGAACTTCTATTATGACCATTATTTTGATAAGTATTCTAAGAGATTTGTACCTCGTCAAATTAAGAATGCCGAATTTGTTCTTGTACCTAGATTTATAAAAGGTACTCAACTTGAACAAGTTTACAATCTTATGAAAGATAATGGTATTGACCAGCTTAATACAGAAGAAACAAGTAAAGCTGGTAAAGCTAGAGTGCTTGAAATTTTTGATAGTAAGACTGGAGAAGTAACACAGAAACATATTGATGATTTTAATGCACATGCTAAAGATTATGTTGAAGAGTATGATTATAATCATCTTTATACTCAGCAAGAAACTCCTCAACACATGAATGCTGAAAACAAAGCTGGTATTCAAATTATGAAGAAGATTGTTGATAATATTCCAGTTAATAGTCGTCTTTATGAAAAGAAAGAAGAGTTCTTTAAACTTTATAGTGCTAATATTAGAGATTCATTTAATAATCTTGCTAGTGAACTTAATGTTCCTAGAGATGCTAATGGTAATATTCTTTTTGAAGCAGATGGAACAATTAAAGGCATAGATTATCATACATTCTTTAATAAGTTGAAAGAAGAGTGTATGCGTTTAGGTCTTGATAGTAATATGATGGATTATGTAACCCTTGCTGAACAAGCTGTTAATCCTATTACTGGAAGACCTAATGCTAATATGCCTATGATTCTTAGTAATGCTATTACTAAACTTGAAAGCGTTAGTCAATCTGTATTTAATAGAGCTATTACTCGTCAAACTCTTCCTGGTTTCCATGCTGCTCAGATTACTAATGTTGGTTTTAAAGCAGATAAAAATCATATTATTAAAGGAAGTACTATTAATAAAGAATTAAAGTATCATCCTGTAACTAAAGAACATCCAGAAGGAGAACGTTACGTTGAAATAATGCTTCCTGCTAGTAACTTTGGTTTTGCTAAAAATGCTGATGGTACTTATAAAAAGAGTAAAGAAGAACTTCTTAAAGAACTTCAAGCTGCTGGTCTTGATACTCTTATTGGTTATCGTATTCCAACTGAAGGTAAACAATCTGTTTGTGTAATGAAAGTAGTTGGTTTACTTGATGATGCTCAAGGTTCTACTATTGTTGTTCCTGATGATTGGGTTTCTCAAACTGGTTCTGACTTTGATATTGACTCTGTATATGGTATTCAATATAGTAGTTATGTAGATAAGCATGGTAATATTCGTAAACAAAGTTATTCTGATGAACTTGATATTTACGATTATGCTAACTATGTAAATAGACATCTTGAAAAAGCTGATAAGATTAAAGATAAGTCAGTTAAAGAAGCTTTTGAAAAACTTAATAAAGAAATAGATGAACAATTTGAAAAGTCTCGTAAAGAATTAGCTGAAGAAGAAACTCAAGCTTATGATGCTTTATCTGACGAAACTAAAGAACTTGTAAAAGCTGCTCATAAAGTTTTTGAATCTCAAGCTGTAAAGAATCCGGAAACTGGTAAACTTACAAAGGATAATTATCTTAAACAACTTCAGTTTGTAGCTGATTATATTCGTACTAATAAAACTAATCTTGATGATGCTGATAATAATTTTATTTCAGTACACGAAGATATGGTTGATTCTATTAGTAATGAATATATTGATAAAAAAGCTTTTAAATCTGATAAAGCTAAAGATATTCTTCAAGCTAGAATTGATAAGTTTAATAAAGCTGCTAAAAATCTTGGTATTATGAGTTATAATGAATATTTAGCACAAAATGTAGAAGATGCTAATACTCGTAATGCTCGTAATAATCGTATTCTTGATGATATGATTGATATTCTCAAAGATAATATATCTCTTGAGGAGAACTTGTCACGTTCTAATTTTGATGATATTATTAATGCACGTGATAAAGTTATTAATCCTGTAATTAAGAAAATACGTAACGCTAGAAGTTCTTATGATTTCCTTGACCAAGCTGATTATCAAGAAGATGTTATGAGTGGTGCTAAACTTAAAGCGTTTAGTGTTACTCGTGATACTTTTGTTTCTGTTTGTAACACTGTTCAACCTACTATTAATAGTGATTATGAAGTAACAATTTCTTACGATAAAGATAAATATGACGTTAAAGAACTTATAGACAGATTTGGTGAAGCCAATGTTACTACTGATGAAGAGACAGGTGATTATCTTGTAACTCATACTACTATTGGTTGGACTAATGATAATAAAAATGTAGATGGACGTATTCTTACTGCATACACTTCTCAGACTACTGCTCATATTCTTGATGCTGTTAAGGAAGGTGCTATTCCAAATGTAAATGATTTTACTTTTGCTGTATATAAAACTCTTCCTGATATTGGTAGTAATTATGATACAACTGTTGCATTTATTATGCAACCTGCTATTAGTCGTATTGTAGAAGAGTATAATGCTAATAAGTCTATTTATGCTGAAGATACTTCTAAACCTATTCATAATGCTATTAAAAAATTAGCTATTGAAATGAATATTGGAGTAACAGAAGATGACAACATTAGAACTGTAATAGATAAAGTAAATGCTGCTCTTGGTACAGAATATAGTCTTACTTCTAATAATAGAGTTATTCTTAATTATAAAGAATTAGCCAATAGACTTAATCAAAAGGAGAGCCGCCCCGTAGAAGATATGGTGTATGATATGTCTATACTTTTTGCTTATAATGATATTAATCGTTTAGCTCAAGGTATTAGTTCTTTAGCTCGTGTTTGTAATCCTGATAGATTTGGTGCTAAGCAAACTCTTTTTGCTACTAATAAAGTATTTACTGATATTCAAGAAATTGTTAATGGAGAAAACGCTAATATAGAAAACGTTCTCTCTGTTAAAGATAAAGATAATGAAATGTCTTTCCTTGAAGCTATTTATCCTGGTCTTCTTGTTAAAAATGCTGTTGGTAATAAAGTTGTAGATATTAGAGGTTATATGATGGATAAGAAGAATGATAGTCAATCTAAATATCCTTCTCTTCATTGTTTCTTAAAGTATGCTACTGCTACATCTAGTAGTATTAATAGTATGTTATTTGATACTCAGACTGATAGTTTTAAGAATCTTGTTTATAGTCTTGAAAATACTTTTAGTGATAGAAGTCGTAACATTAGCGAAAAAGAATATAATGATTTTCAACAATATATTCTTAGTAGTGTATATAATCATGTTGCTCCAGTAATGTATGCTAGCAAAGTAATTGCTGAACAAGATGGTACATTAGCTTATGGTTTTGATAATGAAAGTGATACTATTGCTGAGCGTCAAAGAATATTTGGTTATAATGCTAAACCACAATTTAATTTTGATTGTGAATATATTAATCGTCCTACTACTTCAGAAGTAGAAGCATTTGCTAAACTTACTCCTGCTCAAAAAGTTGCTTATCTTCAAAGTAAATCTGAAGATGCTGGTATATTTGGATTGCTTAAAGTAAACTTGTTCAATCAATATGAATATAATACTACTGGTCAATCTAAACAAAGTATTCAATTTAAAGATGATACTACTGATGTAGAAACAGCTTATATGTTGTTCGACCAAGCAGCTAATAGTGATAATCCTCTTGTTAAACTTGCAGCTATTGATATGATTAAATATGCTTTTACTGTTGAGAATTTCAAGATGAGACGTAATGGTATTAGTAAAGTTATTACAAATGATGCTCTTAGAAATCCTGATTTATTTGGTGGTAAATCTGCTATTAGTTATATAGTTGATGAGTTTAATAATTTTGCTGGAACTTATGATGTTGCTGAACGTTATGTTCGTTCTCATAGTGATAGTAATTTTATCTATCATAAAACAGTTAAGACTGTTCGTAAGAACGGTACTTATGTTTCTGAATTAAGCAAGTTCAAAAAGCCAAATAATCTTTTTGTGTTTGATTTGCCTGATACTAGAATTATTGCAGAAAAAATTTCTAATCTTAGAAGTGAGATAGAAAATACTACTGATGAAAGTGAAATTAAAGCACTTAATATAGAACTTAAAGAAGCTCTTGCTGAATATAATAATTTAAAATCACAAAGAGCACTCGCTGCTAAATATGGTTTTATTAATGAATCAGATAGTACTGATGATTACTATGTAAATCATTATGTTCATCTTAATGAAAAAGTAGGTAAAGAATATAAAGCTAGACTTTATAAAATTGTTGAAAACAATGACAAAGTATATGCTTATCCTATTACCAAACTTGATGAAAATGAAACTGGTGAAGTAAGTCTTAATAGAGAGAATACTAAAGGATATAGAACTGAAGGTTTTTATGCTGATTATATTAACAGTCTAGAGCAAGGAAATACTCCTACTATGGAAGACCTTAATGAAATGGCTAAAGCTCATAAGTTTAATATCAAGTATCTCAAAGTTAAAAACGCTAATGCTTTTGATATTAATCATCCTAGTAAATATCAAGAAAGTGCTGCTAAGTTTACTATCAACGAAATACTTAATAAATATCCTGAAAGTAATGGTAAAGAATTTACTATTCAAAGTTTTTATTTAAGAAGTAAATCTATTGGTACTACATTTGGTAATCCTCAACATATTAAAGGAACTTATGTTACTATAGAAGATGGTAAAGAAGTTACTAACGAAGTTGATGAAATATTTGAATTTAGAGCACCTAGAAAATCTGAAGTAGATAGAGCTAAAGATTTAGGCATTGATGTACCTTATAATACTTATTTTGTAAGAGTTAAATCAAAAGGCAAATCTAATGCTACTTTGAATACTAATTCTAAACTTGGTGCTAGTGTTCTTGATTTCTCTATTGACGCATATAATGATATGAATCGTAGAAGTCATGAAGGTGATTATGCTGCTCGTAAGAAAGTAAATAATCTTGCAAGTAAAGGATTTAATGCTACACGTAATGAGTTTCAATCTCAAGCAGAAGATGTTTATTATAATATAACATCATATGTTGAAGATAAAGTTAATGATATTACTCAACAACTTAATCAATTTGTTGAAGATAATGGTCATTTCTTATCTGTAAATGACGCTCGTACTATAGATATTATTAGAAATAATCCTGCTGAAAGAAGAAGATATTTAAAAACTCTTCTTGACGCTAGAGCTTTGATTAGTAAATATGGTAATATTGCTTCAGTTAAAGTTGATAAATCTGTAGATAGCGATAACACTATAGCTTATGTAGAAAGACTTCAAAATGCAATTAAACAACTTACTGATACTTCTATTATTGAACAAGCTGAAAAGTTATTTGCTAATGATTATCTTGCAAAGCTTAGTGATAATCCTCAAATTCAAAATAATCTTATTAGTGTATTTGATGGTTTTCATTCTACTAGTTGGTTTGATGCTTGGGTTGGTGATTTACAAGATTCTGGTAATGCTTTTGTACAAGTACTTACCAAAAATGTAATGGCTGATATTAGAGCTAAAGAACTTCAAGCTAGAAGAACTGTAGATATTTTTAATAAAGATATAGATAAAATATTTGCCGATGCAAAAGCTGCTGGTGTTAATTTATCGTTTGATGATATTATTGATGCTGATGGTAGATTTATTCGTCCTTATAATGATAATTTTGAGAATGATTTAAATAAACTTAGACAAGATGAACGTAATGCTAAATCAGATATAATTAACAATCCTGAAGCTTATGTTGAAGCTAAGCATAAACTTGATAAGTTTTTATTAGACCATGTAAATCGTAAGTTTGTTGATAGTTATTATCAAGAACTTTATGATGCTCAAGATGAGCTTTATAGAAATCATAGACCTATACTTGAAGAGTATGTTAAAACAAAGGCTATGATTGATGAGATTAATGCTAGTCGAATTGATGGTACTCTTAGTCCTGAAAAAGAAACTGAATTAAAGAATCTTTGGTATCATCTTAATGATATTCGTTCTGAATACGATTTAAATAACGGTGAACCTAAAGAAAGTTTTATTATGGGTTATCCAGGCATGAATCCTTCAACTGGTGAAATTGTTAATAAAGAAGCATATCATAAAGCTAGAATTAATAATGCTGCTGACTGTAAAGCTCTTGATACTTATCTTAAAGCAATTAACGATATTCGAAAGAAATACAATGATAGTAAAGTTCGTAAAGGTTTTGAAGACCAACTAAAGCGTATGCTTGATATTGTTGAAACTGCTGAAGCTAGAGACCCATCTGGTAGAATTAGTATTCCTGCTTCTCAACTTGAAATGAATAAAGAATATAAAAATGCAAAAGCTTGGCTTGCTACTAACGCTAAATGGACAATCGACCCAAGTATTCAAGAAGCTATACATGAAGCATATAAAACTATGGGTTATAAAGGTGAAAATAATAGTAAGCTTAAAGTATATCTTAGAAAACTTAAAGCTACTAATGTAAATCCTTATGATGAATTTGGTCGCTTAGATGGTACTATATTTACTGAAGAACAACAAGCTGCTATTCAAGAAGAAGCTCAGAAACGTTTTAATAATACAAAATATGGTATGGAAAATGACCGTATTCTTATTAGTAATGGTCCTGAAGATGATGTTGTTTATCCTGCTGAAGTTTATAAAAGACTTGCAGCTAATGGTGTTCCAAATAAAGAGTATCAGCAAATAGTGAAACAAGTTAATGAAATACTTGCTCCACATTATGACATTGCTACTAAACATGTTGCTACTTCAGAGCTTACTGAGGAAGAACTTGATAAACTTTATCAAGCTTATCAACCTTTGTTTGCTGGTATGAAGAAAACAGAAGATAGTACTAATGGTAAGTCTATTGCTTATTTTGTTACTCGTTTTGTAGATTTAGATAATTACAATAAAGAAGCATTTAATCTAGAAGAAGAACGAGCTAAAGCTAAGGGAACTAAGTATTATAAAGCTTGGGAACGAGTTAATAAAATGGGTATTCCAAAACTTGATGATAAATATCAAGTTGTTACTGATGCTTCAGGTAATATAGTTTATGATGAAACTAAGGATAGAATACCTAATCGTTACATCTATGGTACTCTCAAAGTAGATATGGATAAATATCTCAAGACAAAAGGTAAAAAGAAAGCTGAACAACTTCGTAAACAAATGGACGAAAGAACTGAAGCTTATCGTACTATACATAATAATCTTGAGACTGTCAATACTCCTTATTATGAAGCTGAACTTAAAAAGCAAAGAGCAAAAGGTGATGCAGAATTTAAGAAGTGGTATGATAGAAATCATGTATTTAATCCTTATACTCATAGAATGGAACCTACTGTAATATGGAGAAAAACTCAAGTTATTCCTTCTGTTGCAAATGGCGAATGGAATGCAGGTTATTCACAAACTGAACTTGCTCCTAAACGTGCATACAAAAATGAGGATTATGCAGAAGGTGTAGGTTATGTTGATAATTATAAGAAAACTGATGATAAAACTTATGATTCAACAGTTGTTCTTAATAAGTATCAACAAGAGCTTATGACTCATATTCAGAAAACTCTTAATGTTCTTGCTCAAACTGAATCTGTAAAACGTTTTATAGGTAGAGGTTATCTTCCTTCTATGAGTAAAGGTGCAGAACATGATGCAAAATGGTGGGGAAAACAGTTCTTAGAGTTCCTTGGTTATAGTGATAAACTTCAGAATGGTAAAGACCCTTTCTATCATATAGATTATGCTGACGATAAAGCTATTGACATGCCTATGTTGATGGAACAACTTAGAAATAAAGATTCTGTTAATATAGAGAATATCAAGAAGACTAAACCTCAACGTATTTCTTATGCTGATGATGAAGAATATAATGCTGCACTTGCAGCTTATAATAAACGTATGGATGAAGCTTTAAAGAAGAATAAAGAAATTCATCGTGCTTTACTTAATAGAGATTATCGTACTGTACTTTCAAACTTTATTACTCAAGCTGCACATTTTAATGCTATACAAGATAATAAGTATATGCTTTATTATGGTAAAGAAATGATTGATAGAATGGAAGTATATCAAAAGAATGTAGGTTGGAGTAACTTAAAGAAAGACCATCAAAGAGGCGCTAGAGGTGAAACTCGTTATCTTACTCAAAAAGATGAAAGACTTCAAGGTCAATATGAGAATTGGATTCGTAGAATTATTTATAATCAATTCAAAGAAAGTAATGCTAACTTTACTAAAGTTAGTAGTCTTCTTCAATCTTTTACTAGTGCTAAATTTATGATGCTTAATATCACTGGTGGTATTGGTAATGTTACTGTTGGTGAATCAGGTTTAGCTGGTGAGTGGATAGCTAAAGAATTTATTGGAGCTAAAGACTATGCTCTTGGTAAAGCTTTATGGATGCACAATTCATGGAGTTTCATTAATGACCTCGGTAAAGATAAAGCTTCTACATTAGCTAGTGCTATAGTTAAAGAAATGAATGTTATTGACTTTGACCAGCTTGCTGGTATTAGTGATGGCAATCATCTTGATGCAGGTACTGCTTTTGAAAAGCTTAGAAATGCCCTTTATTCTCCTAATGCAATGGGTGAACATTTTATGCAGAATGCAGCTATGTTTAGTCTTATGTATAGTAATAGAATTGTACCTGTTGTTGATTCTGAAAATAGAGGTAAAATCAAGTATCGTGCTATGAGTAGATATGAATATATTGCTGATTGTCACGAGAAAGCTTTAAAGAAGATTATTGAAGGTACTGAATTTGAAGCTAAGTTTAATGCCTATGTTGATACTATAAAAGAAGATGCTAATAAACTTAAAGAGTTTGTTTTTGGTCGTAAAAATTTTACTACTGAATTTGCTAGAACTCTTCCTAAAGCAATGCAGAAAGAATTTGTTAAAGCAAAGAAAGAATTTGAAAAGATTGCAACTACTGAATTTGAAAAGAATAGTCGAGTTATTGATAATCTTGATTTAAAAGATGGTAGATTATCTTTTAAAGAAGGTAGTAAACTTGCAGAACTTGATACTCTTAGTGCAGATAAAGAAGTTTCTGATGCTTATAAGTTCTTAGGTGAATTTAAAGGTAAAGTTATTAGTGTCAATAAAGAGATACATGGAGTATATGATAAACTTGGTGCTGCTCAACTTGAAAAACATTGGTGGGGTAGTCTTGCTATGCAGTATCATAAACATATATATCCTGGTATTCTTAAACATTATAGAAGACAAGGTTATTTCAATGAAGAACGTGGTGCTTTTGCATTAGGTTGCGGTCCTGCTCTTATGGATTTCCTTTCAATGCCTTTAGACAAGATTAAAGCAGATAGAGAAATTAATGGTACTCAACTTGGTGCTTTACAAACTCTTCAGAAGTTGTTTATGGGTTATGTAGATATGGCTACAAACTTCAATACAAACTGGAATATGTTACCTCGTTATCAACGTGCTGCAATACTTAGAGCTATGGGTAATGTTGCAGGTTCAGTAGCTGCTATTTCTATGGCTCTTGCTGCTCATGCAATTTGGGACGATAAAGAACTTGAAAATAGTACTTTAGGAAATCTTCTTATTTATGAAGCAGATAGTCTTGCAACTCAGGTTATGATGTACACTCCTCCATTTATTTTAACTGAGGGTAAGAAATTATATAGTTCTCCTATTGCAGCTCAAACTATGCCTAGTGATGTACTTAAAGCTATGAATATTATAGCAGAAGGTCTTATAGCTGGTGATGACTATGATTGGGATTACAGTAGTGGTAGATATGCTGGAGAGAATAAACTTTTTGTTCTTGGTACTAGACAAATACCTATTTATAGAGCATATAGTAATATTGCTGGTCTTGATAAGAGTAATAGTTATTATAAATTAGGAGATAATATACTTGGTATAATACCTACTAACGTAAATAAATAAATACGCCCCGTAAAAGGTATTGTTGGTAGCATTATACTAATAAGAATTAAATAAAACCTTTATTTGTTGGAGATATTAATATTATTACTATCTTTGCAACAGATAAAGGTTTTCTTATATGTCATATGGATAAATTTTAGTTTCACTAAATATATGCGGAAATTATTGCTCTATGGTGTAATGGTAGCACTACAGTTTTTGGTTCTGTCAGAGCAGGTTCGAGTCCTGCTGGAGTAACAGATTATATTATATGAATTGTTAGTTGTTTAGTTAGTAATCGGTTTATTTGGGGAATGCGTGAAATAAGAACTAGTGAGTTCTATTCTTTTTATTATTTTCAATTTGGCGATGTATAAAATGAATCTAATGTAGCAGTAGATAGTCGTGATGATTATCTACTGCTTTTTTTTTGTGCTAAAGAAAATGTGTCATAATGTGTTGCTTCAAATAATTAAAAAAAAAGAGTAACTCAACCTCACGGTCAAGCTACTCAAGTCAATGCTATAAATTGTGCGAATGATGTTACAGCCGCTGCTGTAACAGATAATAAATAAACTATTCTAAACATTTATGTATTATGAAATCTAGTAAGTATTTCATTTAATATTTTAATTTCTTCTGTAAGTGATTAAAATGTTTAGTCTGTATGATTAATCAAGTATGATGATTAAGTTGATTAGAAACAAAATAAACTGGGTTGTGGGAGTTTCCCACGGCTGACATAGTTTAATCTCGTATGCCAGGAGACCGAAATAAGACGACTAAGTATAAATAGTTAATTGAAATAGACCCACTTTATTTTGCTTCTAATGAACTTTGATGTTACGGCTGAACAATTATTCAGGAGAAAAGATTTCATGCGATAGATGGGAATTTAAATTCCTCAAGAACGCAGCATCATTTGAAACTATCTACTGCCATATAATTAATTGGCTCAACTCAATTAAGAGGAGCTTTAATTATATTACCATTTGCATCAAGATAAATAACACTATCTGTATCATATCCATCATTAGTAGTATCAACATCTTGTATCTCGTAGTAAGCATCATTAATTCCACAGGAATCTGTTGTATCTACAAGTCTTGCTTTAGGAGCATTCTTTCCGCTATTATACGAACACGCTACAAGAATAGCTGTTATAACACTTAATACAATAATAATATTTTGTCTATGTTTATTATAATTTTCGTTCATTTGATTTTCTATATAAAAACTCCTAGTACTTTCACAAGCACTAGGAGCAAAAACATTAATTTAAAAACTATGAATAATTATCAACTATTTCAAATACAAATCTATGTATCTTTGAATACAATTTGTATGTGTACTACCAATAAACTTAAAAGTTACTTCATCATCTTCAAGAAATATTGTAGTAGGATAATCATAAGCTTTATACTTATGAATAAGTCTTTTAGGAAGCTCTGTAAAATCTTTAATTTCAAGAGCTATTTCTTTAGATGATTTAGCAATAACAGTTTGAGTATTATTTATTGCTATAGAACAACCAAGACAATTCTTAGTCGTTATTATCAGGATTTTTCTTTTCATGTATCTCAGCTACTTTTTCATAATAAGAACCATCAGGAGTAAAATGAACTCCTTCATTGTTAAGAATAGTCTCATAAGTCTTTGCAGTATTCTTCAAATCTCTAAGAAGCAAAGCAAGATTAGCAAAACTTACTTTACCAACTTTATCACTATTCTTAGCATTTTCAATAAACTTAGCTACATTGTTAACTTCGATAGCAGTATGTGCGTGCTGCTTAATCATTTCTGATACCCACTTTTTCATATTCTTTATTATTTAAATTATTAATTACTTCTTTGCGGTAGAACCAAATCCACCATCACCTCTATCAGTTATACCAAGGTCTTCAAGATTCTTAACTGGTTCAAAACAAATTTGCCTATGATGAGGAATCTCAAGTTGACCAATAACATCACCAACCTCAATAGGTTTTGCATTAGTTATAATGGAACGGAATACAACAAAAAATTCTCCACGATAACTTTCATCACCAGTACCAGGAGAATTAGGTATTACGTAACCCATCTTAGTAATACGTGAATTAGGACGTAAAGTAAGCGAATCACGATATTCAGTAGCAACATGAATACCTGTTCCACACTTAACACGACCATCTGTTGTAATTTCAACACTAGTTGCAATTATATCACAACAAGCATCTGTAGCGTGTCCATAAGCATGACCGTCTTTATCACCTTCACTCATATAATGAGCATACTGTGGAATTTGTGCTTTAACTTTAGGGTCAAGCCAAATCTTAACTGGAACAAAATCAATAGCTGTACGAAGAGCTTCTTTAAGTTCTTTTTCTGCTAGTACTCTGTTCTCTGGAGTTTCTTTAAAAGCATTTACGTAATTAATAAACGCATCTGCTATACGATTACTTAATTGACTCATAATTTAATTATTTGATTATTATCTTTTATAATAGTATCTTTATGAAACAATGCAAAGATAAATATTATTGCTAGTATAACAAAAAGTTTTACTAGTTTTAATAAAACTCAATCACTAATATCTTCTACGGGGCGGCTTTAGTTACTTCTAGTATTCTAGTACTAGTAGTTGCTCTATCCTCCCCGTAAAGGGTGTATTAAAAGTTATATAACATCATTCCTAGCGAAGTTACCCAATCTTTAGCATCATCTTTATTATCAAATACTAATTCTTCAGGAACATTAGGAACACCTTTAGTTTCATCAATCATAATAGTGTAATTTACAACACTTTGATTATTATCAGCATAACTAGTAACTGCACTAATTGTACCAACAAAGAATTTACCACTAATATGACTAAATGCTAGTACCTCATCACCAACTTTGTAATGAGGTACTTTAAATTCATTTTCTTTTTTACCAAAGTTAACTTGCATAAGCCATAACAGAATTAAGTGCTTTATTCATATTATTATTTGCACTACCCCATACTAGACTATTCATACGTTTCTCACCTTCAAGATTAGCAACGTTACAATAGAAACCAGTTACAGCATTATATGCTCCCCAAGCTGTACCACAAATATCTTTCTGACCAATACCATCATTATAATAATCCATCATATTATAAAGTTGATTAGCTTTACGAGAAGATATTTCAACAGCTTCAAGAAGCCTATAATCACGAGCAACAAGTCGAGCATAACCTCTATTAGGGTCATACTGATTAATTCGTTCAATTTCAGCAGGAGTAAGTTGTAATTCACAAAGATACTTATAAACTTCTTCATCACTCATCTTAATAGTAGTAAGATGACGATAAAGTTCTTGAGCATCTAAAGCATGAGAACAAGCAACTTTAAGTACTTGTGCACCGAGTTCAAGCTTCTCTTTTACAGACTTAGTATGTCTAAGTCTAATATGACAAGAAGCTTTATCTAAAGCACCATTAAGCATATTAGTACAAATAACACGAACAGGAGTAATCATAATATCTACAGATGAACCACCATCGTGTCCATTACTAAACACAAGATAGTTATCTATAACATCGTCTTTACTTACAGAAGTTTGTACTGGAAGTTTAGCACTAACGTATACTTTCTCTCCCATATTAAGACAAGCAGCTTTATCCCAAACTGCTTTACCTTCACCAATAGCATTATTAAAGAAATTAAAAGCATCCATATTTTGAACAACTTCATATTTATCTTTAACTATACCTAAAGGATAATTACAATCTGTACGATAGGTAGCATAAGCATTAGCACACTCACGATAAATATTACCATCGTGTACAAAAGCATCTTCACCTAAATCGTTATTACTGCCTATTCTAAAAGGCATTTTACCTACAAGTTCACATTTCTGAACAGACCAATCAAGACCTGCTTTCTTCATTACATCTTGTGCAGTTGCACAATCAGATACATCTTTACCGATAGCCCAAGGAAGACCACCACGATTAAATTTGCTCATAACTCAGCGTTATTAAATTGTTAATATTAATATTATTAATAAGACTTTATATTTATACAACCTAGCATAGAATCATAATCTACGCTAGTTGCATATAAATCATCAATCATAACTTGACAGTCTCCATTAGTTTCTTGAAGACTATTAAGCTTTTTGATTAATTCTGAAGCTCTCATATTACTTAATAGTTAAATTATCATTTTCAACAACTTTAGCAATATTAGAAGTACAACCTTCATCTGTAAGTTTAACTTTCATAGCTTTTTTATCAACAGAAGGTTTGAAATCCCAACCATCTCTAGTAACATCACCCATATTAGCAAGAAGCATATAACCATCTCCATAAAGAAGTTTAGCCATAGTAACAGGAATAGTTACATTTACAATAATGTCATCCATATCTTCAACTTCAACTTCAGAATTAGTAATATCACCGTCAATTTGAGCAATATGAGTTGCAGCGTCAAGAAGAGCTTGACTATCAATACTACTAGATTGATGAAGAGTATTAGTATAAATACCGTTAACTACAGTAGTTTTAAGAACATCAACAAGATTTTCAATTTTCTTATCTTCAAGTTCTACAACTTTAGATGTTCTTATACTTACTTTACCAGTACCCCAATCAATCCATTTCTTACCATTATTATCTTCTTTACCATACTTTTTAATAGCAAATAAAACAAGATTGGTAAGACCTTTAATTGTATTCTCTTTAGACTTCTTGAGTTTAGCAAGTCTATCACTTTCAGATTTAATAGCAAGAATATCAGCTTTAAGCTTATTAATAAAGTTAGTAATACTTCTAACTTTATTAATCATTTCTTGACCATTAATTTCAAGCTTTTCTTCTATCTCTGGAGTAATTTCACCACCTGCTTCTTCAATCGCATCATAAAGAGTATAAAGTTCTTTATCAATATCAAAAATACTTTTTGCCATATTATTTAACCGTTAAATTTATATCTACATTGTGAGAACTAGCATCATTACTAGAATAATTACGACCAACTGTAACACGAAGTTCAACTTCAGGATTAGCTAATTCAAAGTCACTAATTAATTGAAGAATATTCTTCTTTAAATTCTCACCACGTTCTTTTACTTCTTTAATAGTCTTTATAACAGGAGTTTTTTCCATAATCTTATAAGTTTAAATGAGTTTCTACATTATTTACTACACACAGAGGACATTCATCAGTTAACATAAATGTAACTTCAGTAGAACAATAACCATTTGATTCAAGCCAATCTACAGCTTTTTCGTTATCATCAACAGCAGTGTTATTTTCTGCAAAATCTTCAGTTACATCAGCAACTTCAATTTGTCCCATATTATAATTTAAAATACTTATCCACATAATTATTCAGGATATACTTGTTTAACTAATTGTTTTGCTAATTCATTCATCATAGGATGAACTTTACCACTAACTTCGTTACTACGTAAAGCAAGCCAATGTTCCCAATCATCAACAAAAGCAGTATGAACTACCTGAGTTTTAGTATTAAGAGGAAGAATTTCTCTAGCTTGTTGTGCAGTCCAACCAAGTTCACGAGTTTTACGATAAACTAAATCACAAATTTGAAGACCATAAAAGAACCAATCTATAGCATTCCAATTATCTGCATATTGTTCTTCGATACATCCATCATTGAATATTTCATTATCATTAAAGAATCCTTCAGTATAATCATGACCTTCATCTTCAGGGTCAATATTTGGAATCCAAGGAAGTTTAGCAACAGTTATTCCATTACCAAATTTACCTTTATCGTAAGCACAATAACGAGTAGATTCTTCTACGATACTATTAACTCTATGACGATTAAGTTCACGACTAGCACCAATATCTGTTATAAAACAAATAGTAGGTCTTGGAATATAATAAGGACAATTAGGAGTTTCATCTATAAAATCAAGAGTATCAACAGCATAATTTTCTATTATTACTCTAAGATTTGTAGTGACATAAATATAACCATTATTGTTTTTACTTCTACTATATTTGTTATGTGAATATACATTTACACATCTATCAAAAGCACTAGGTATGAAAGTAGGAAATTTAAGATGAACTGTTGCATGTTCACAACAACTTAAATGAAGACTTGTTAAATCTACATCACCATAAGCGTTTGGAGCAAGTATTCGTTCATACGGATTCTTAGGATTAATTTTACGGAGATTAAAGAAATCATGACCTTTAAAAATAGTTCTAAGAAGAAAATTATAATCATCTTCATTTTCACTCTTTGGAGTAGATTGATAAGCAACTCTTGTACATCTAGCTATATGTTTCCAAATAGCATCAAGAGTATAACCTTCTTGTTTCCAAAATTCAACACTAGGATTTATAACTTTAATCATATTATTTACTTTTTACGTTTAACAAAATCTTTTCCATTCTCATAATCTTCAGAAGTCATAGCAATTACATTTTCTTTATGTTCACTAGTAACAGGAATTTCTTTATTATCAGCAGATAAATTATATACATAGTCATCTTCATCTTTACAAAGATTTTCAAAACCGTAAGCAGCTATAATTTCATTAGTTATAATTTGTTTACTACTTTCTTCAACAAGAATAAGTTTATCTGTTTTAACAAGAGTAGAAATATCAATGAAAGATTTCTCTACACCCCCCGTAAAAGGTATTGTAGGTTCATATCCTTCATTACTAGCTTGCCAAGCTAATAACATATTACAATAATTACCTAAATCTTGAATAGTATCAAACATAGTTTCATCTTCAACATTAGGTTTATTATAACCATTGAAATCATCTTCAATAAAATGAATCAAACGATTAAGTTTATCATACATTCTAGCTAGACCATATTTATAGCCTAGTTTATTACAACCTTTGTTAAAAGCATTACCGTAATCGGCATTCTTTTTAGCCATAAGATTAAGCATCTTATTTTGCTGGTCACGTAATGCAACAACTTCAGGGGTTACAAGATACTCTGGAACTACTCCATTAAGAGTAGCTTTCCAATACTTTAAATCACTTTCTGTCATAATTAATTAATTTATACTTATAAGTTTATTTTCTATACACCAATTATAAGCTATTTTAATAACTTTTTCTGGAGTATTATCTTCAAAATCTTTAATGGTACAAAACTCATCATCAACCCACATTACAGCATATTCATTATCATCTTCATGAACTAATATTGGTTTTGCACCATTTTTATCAACAACAAAATTATCTGCTTTATCTATTATATTAATAGAAGGAAGCAAAGTAAACATTAGCATTGCTTCTGCTAATTCATTAACATTAATTACTGGCATATTTATTATTATTTATATTTTACTTTACATTTTGTAGCTTCAACTTCTCTAATAGAATTATCGCTAATTACACGAACAATATAAATAGTTTTACCTTTACTAAATAATCTTGGTTGTTCGTGTCTAACATCAATTACTTCTCCAACAAGTATTATTGGAATATCTATAGGAGTATCAAAAACTTCATCACCATAATCATCATAATCATTAGAAGAAATAATTTTTGAATTTAATTCTTGCCATTCTACTATCATAATTATTTTATTAAGTTAAATATCTATCATTCCCACAGCTTCAATAGTTTTTTCACTATGCAAATGAATTAAATGATTTTCCATACATTCTTTAGTAGTTCTATCAAGAGGAAAACTAAGTTTATCTTGCAGATTATAACATCTAGCAAAATCTTTAATATCATCAAACCACAATATGTGACAACCTATACAGAACTTCCATTCTTTATAGCCTAATTTCTCAGGTGCATCACAATAACATCTAATAACATCAGCAAATTTATCTTCATAAGAAATACTTGAAACACAAAATGAGCCAATTCTAAATTCATCACGTTTAAACTTAAACATAGTTTTACCACTAAGAATATAATCAGTATAAAGACGATTAAATACATTAATAGCAGTTTCAAGAGGAACTAAAGCACCACGACTAGTTTCAACCCAATTAGGTTTACCTGGTTTAAGTCTAAGTTGAGTATTAGGAAAATTATCACTATATTCAGTACGTTCTACTGCTTTAATAGTTCTAGTACTATGGTCTGCATAATAATCAATCCATTTTACAACTTTATTTCTATTACCATTTCTCCAATCAGAAACAGTATTACATTTTACATCTTCAGCATTTTTACGATTTAGTTCTGCTTGTTTTTGAAATTTCTTAATTTTAGCTTTAAAAGCTTCTTCTTCAACTTTATCTTTAGCTTCTACTTCTGTAATATATTCATCAGACCATTTCTTATTAAGTTCTTTCCAACTAGTATCTTTATGAAGACAATATTTAGTATAGAATATACATTTCTTAATTTTAAGTTTTTCTTCATCATTAAATATACTATCATTAAGAATTGTATTAACAGAAGGAAAAGGAATTTTACCATAATCGTGATAATAAGGTTTATCACATAATGGCTTACACTTAGGAATAAATTTATATTTAGCTATAAGTTTATTAATTTCTTTAAGTAAATCATTTCTACCGCTAGCACTATAACTATAAGTACTAATTTGTTTACTTACAGTATTAAGAACTTTAAATTCATCTCTAAATGTATTAAGATACCTAGTAATAAGAAATTTCATATACATATTAATAAGTATCTTTTTATTCTTTGGATTAGTTATATCATAAACAGGAATACTTTCATCTGTTTTATAAATAGTATAACCTTCTGGAAGTCCTTTTTCTATGCTCCAAAAATATTCATTAGTTTGTCTAATTACAGCAATCTTCCTTTCACGGTCAATAACTGCCATACAAGTATCTTTAAGTCCATCACACCAAGCTTCTCTATCCCAATTATCTCTAATATAATCAGGAGTAAGTTTTTTGCCTAGACCTTTTCCTCTATGAAAGAAATAACCATAACCAAAACAATAGCAATGATATTTGCTATCATACCAACCAGGTTCATCACGATGAATACCTTCATGAATACCTGCATCTTTAGTAAACACGGATTTAACTCTTTTCTTAGGTTCAGCACCTACTTTACTTTTAATCATAACTTTATATTTAATTGTTTTACGATAAGTATAAATATACTTTATTCTAAATTACGTGATTGCGAATAGCATAATAAAGAAATATTAAAGCTCCTATTACTACATAAGGTGCAATAATTATTAAACAACCAAACCAACCACTATTATAATCTTCATTAGTCATACTATTAAGTTATTTAATATTTTAATTTTGTTTCTAACGAATTGAATTTAGTTATATGAATAACTAATAAGTAAGCATAGTAAAGCCGCTCACGTTTGAAATAAAGTGGAAATCAACCACATCTTCTACGGGGCGGCTCTAGCAATTTAATGTTATATGTTCAACTGATACACTTCACCATCAGGTTGAGCATCAACAAGTTTAACTTCAACATTAGTATCTACAGTCATAGAATTAAGAATAGAATCTTCAATAACTTCTTTAGGAACAGAAACTTTTAATCTACCATAATTATCTTTATTAGGTATACCAAATTTACCATCAGTATTATTCATACTAACAGCTAGAAAATAATCATTTCGTTTGTATGTTTCGTTCCATCGTTTAACAAACTTGTAGAACATTCTAAACTTTATTTCTCTACTACATAGTCTTCTAAACTTTGGTGAATACCAAGTCTTATGTTTATCTAATTCTTCTTTTACATTATCATAAGCATTTAAATTCATTGTTGTATCTATTTTTGAATGTCTATTAACTTGCAATGAAATGGCACATTCTTGACTCCCGACCTTTCACGAAACTCACAAGTTGCAAGTTTACCAATAAAATCTTCTTTATGTTTAAGAATATATTCTTGTCTTGAATGGTCAAAATTACCAGTAGCTTCAAACAGTTCATCATTAATATCATTACGAAGAACAAACTTACAAAGTGTAGTTCTAATTCCTTCAGGAACAACATCAACAATTTTAAACTTAGCATCATCAACTCGCTTATATTTAAGCATAGCTAAATTTCTAGCACCAAATTGATAAGCAGAACTAATATCACGAACTATAAGACCTTCAAAACCAAGACTTATAAATTTATCTCTAAATCTTGTAGCATCATCAATATCACTAACAACTACATCTGGCAATAATATAAGTTTACTCTTATTATTAAGATGTTGGTCATAAGTATCAAATGTATAACATATTCTATCTATATTCTCAGTTCTAAACTTACGTCTAGCTTCATAAGACATATTATCAATAGCTATATCATAACACCAATACTGAAGTTGATAATGTTGAGGAAGCTTTTCATTCTTAACAAAACTATTAATATCATTTACTTTATAGCCAGGAAGATAAAGTTCACCATCAAGACAAGCTCCTTCTTCAAGCATAGCATCAAGTAAATCATCTTTGATTTCTGGTTTTATAACTTCATCCATCCAAGAAAGTTTAGGAGTCCAATCAGTTCCTTCTCTAGAACGATAAGTAAGTCTAATAGGATTAAATAAATCATCTACTTTAACAGCTCCAATAATACATCTAACTCCATTAATCTTATACTGACCTAAATACCTTCGTTTATCAAATGGTTTATTGTCCTTCAATACTTTTGCAAGCATTGGAAGAGTAAAACCATCATCAGTAGTATTATTCTTTGGAAGATAAGTATAAAGATAATTAACTAAAGCTATATCATCTTTAATCTCAATAGGACCACTATCTTTAAGTTCAGAAAGTTCTTTATAACCTTCTTTACGTTTAGCTTTAATACGAGACTCTATTTCATTAGCTTTAACTAACTTACCGTTAATAATTTCTTCGTGAATATGTCCACAAACAGCTCCATAAGAAACTTTATAACCATCATCAGCTTTTTCTATTTGCCATACGATAGGGTCTCCTTTTGCATTTCTTTTATATAGTATCATAAGTTAATTTTTAATTTACTAATAAGTTTAGCTCTAGCTTGAGCATTTAACTGAGCAGCAGTAGGAGCTTTTTCTTTCTTAGGTTTTTCAAAACCTTCAAGAGTTCCTTCTTTAGCTTTCTTTCTAGTAGTACGAGTAGTCTTCTTTACACCTTTCTTCTTATCATATACGATAGGAGGATTATCTTTTTCATATTTAAGATTACGTTTATGTAAAGCTACAAGTTTAGAAATATATTCGTCTCTTTTATTTTCATCAATCCAGCCTTGTTCAAGAGCATAATCGATTCCATATAGAGTACGACCAACTTCATATTGATAAGGGGTACCAATAGTTTGCATTATTCTCATATCATTAACAATACGAGAACAATCAAGACGAACACAAGCTTTAGTTACAAATTCATCAGCACCAAAAGTACTAATATCTTTTATAGCCATAGATTTAACTTGTTCATCTATATTCATAATATAAGCTTTTGGAAATCTTACCATTGTTTTGCTATTAATCTAAATATAACAACTTTATTTGGTTTACCTAGACGACCGTGAGCATATTGAGCCATAGCACCAATATCATTTGTTTCTCTAGTTTGATACATTTTTGTAGGAGTCTTACAAGTATGAGTATCATAGTCATAGTTAAGAGGAAGATAAACAATATCATTAAAAGGTATTAGTTCATTTAAAGCTTCATAATCTTCACTATCTTCATGAAAATCTACTTCACCATACGAAAATATATTATCTTTATCTAGGTCAAAAGTAATACCACCTCTAGATATAGAAATAGCTTTACCTTTATCAAGTAAAGCTTCTTCTTTATCATCAATCCAAGTCATAAGAATACGAGTTTGTGATTTAATTCTATCACCAACTTTCTCAGTATGGCAAATCACAGTCTGATAATCTTTTGAAATAGGCATCGGTATCACTCTCATCTTTTCTGTATCGGATTTCAACATATCTAATAGTTTCTTTAATAAAAGTATCTATTTCATCATTATTGAATTTATCGTGTAAATCAGCAAAATCTTTACACTCATAATTCTCAAGTCCAAATTCTCCACGAGTAATAAAAAGATAAGGAATACCATAAGTTTCCAAAAGATAATCAGCACCATCACGTCCAGTCCTATCAAAATCTAGAAGACTGACAATCATACCTTTATTATTAAGTCTTTTTTTAAGCCAACTATATTCATTAGCTTTAAGTCTATAATTTTCACTAGGAAGATTAATAACTCCAATACGTAGAGTTTTTCCATCCGCCCCGTAGAAGGTATGTTTGCTTAAATGACTACCTAAACTTAATCTATCTTTACTAGATTTAGTTATTATAATATAATCATAATCTTCTCTTTCAAGATTAGGAAGTCCTTCAAGTACATTACAATTTGTTACAAATTTTAATTCCTTAGTTCTATCACGTAATGGAAAATATAGTTTAATAAGATATACTCCAGCTTTATTTCGACCAAGCATATAAGCATAACAAGGGTCTTGTTTAACATCTTTATATTTAGGAGTAGGGTTAGTTACTCTATCAATATAATATTGTTCAACTGGAATAACAAAATGAGTATTAAGATAATTCAAATCTACATTTAACTTAGCCCATATAGCTTTATCTTGACGATTCCAACTACGAGGAACAATTTCAATAATAGCCTTTTTGTTACGAGCTTTAACGAGAGCATTCTTTATAGATTCATCTACATCGTAATCATTAATATGATTATCAATTTCATACGAAAATGTTCTATAAATATGACTTAGTACAAAATAAAAGTCTTGTTTATTATTTGTACTAATAGGTCTTTCATATACAATACTTAGTACGTAAGCTACTACACCATATACATCATCAAAGAAACCAGCACCACCAAAATCACGAACTTTAAGTCTTCCTTTAGCGTTGTATGCAATACCCATACTACCATCAGTATCATCATCACGAAAAACAGAAGTAATAAGATGATTATGTTCAACACAATCTCTAACTACTTCTAATGGTATATCTAAGTATTTACTTACAATTTCTTCTTGACTTACTCTAGATTCTATAAAAGCTTTCGTAAGTTTACTTGTATTAGCATTACGTTTCATAGTTACAAACAAATTGGGGTAACAATAGTATTATTACCATTGTTACCCCTTAGAACATTAAACCTTAGTTGAGAATAAATAGGCGGAAATACCTTTATTTAGAAAGGTAAATCATCTGTTGCTGTAGGGTCAAATGCCGCACCAGCAGCAGGAGCACCAGCAGCAAATTCACCACCCATTGGAGGTACTACAGCTCCACCAGGCATACCAGGAATACCAGGAACACCAACAGTAGGAGTCTTATTAGTCTGCTTAGGAGTAATACTCTCTCTAACCTTATCGATAGAAAGAATAACTGGAGGAAGAATCTTTCCTTCCTTCATCTTAACAAGCTCGATAGCACCAGAACCAACAAATGAAGTAAACTGCAAATCTTTACTACGGTCAACATCTACCCAATCACCCTTACGATTACGAGTAGCACGAAGCAACTTAATCCAACAAGGAATAGGCTTACCATTAGCATCCTTAAAACAAGGCTTAGGAGTAGCACCATCAGCAAGATTGAATTGTCCATTAAGCATAGCAGCAACATTATCAAAGATGTGACGATAACCATTAAGAACATCCTGAGCATCTACTGCATTATACTCAATATTACCATTCTCATCTTCAGTGTAATCTTCAAATGTAAGAGTAAGAGCATCTTCCTCTTCAACAGTAAGTTCACGACCTTTAAGATAGAATACATCAAGAAGATGTTTTGTCCAATTAAGAACAGCATCTACCTGCCAAGCATTCTTACCTCCAGGAATAGTATCAACATTACTCTCTACTGGGAAGAAAGTCTTAGTAACATAACGACGCTCCTTAACATTATCGTGATTACTAGCGAAAGTTACTACAAGACGAGGCATTTTAAGACCAGCAAAAGAATTACCTTCTGCATTCTGAGACCACTCTACACTTACAGAATCAAGATGAGCCATAAATAAACCATTAGCTGGACTAGCATCTTTCTCGTGAAATTTAAGACGAGCAGCAGCTACTGTGTTATTACTAATACCTCTACGATTCTTCTTTGCAGTACCATTTGCAACTGCTACTGCTTCCTTTGTTACATCTGTCATAACTTAATTAAGTTTTAAATGATTATATTATTTGATTAAAAAAGGGAACTGATTTTCTCAGTTCCCTATAAATAAAAACTAATGAATATCTAATGAATGAACTAATTACTCAGCAGCCTCAGCATCCTTATTAGCAGCTACACGACTAGGCTTCTCATCAGTGTACTCACCAAGAGGATAATAGATAACATCAACAATCTTATGACCATCGTTGAACTTACCTGTCTCACCAGCCTTAACATCAACAGAGAATACACGCTTCAAAGCAGTCTTATCCTCCATATCAGCTTTAAGCTGCTCCCAGTTATTTGTATCAGAGAAACTAAGCTTCAAACCAGTACCAACTGCATTACCATTAGCAGCAAGCTTACAACCACTAAATGCCTGAGTCTGTGGATTCTGCATATCATCTACAGTATAATGCTCCTTAATCTCATCATCTGTAGCATCCTCATTAAGATTATAAGCAGCAATAAGCTGAGCACGATTAGCAGCAATGATAGAATCAATGTTCTCATCATAGAGCTTCTTCTTCTCCTCCTTAGTAAGACGAACAGATACAGTAGCTTCTGTACCATCCTTCTTAAACATAGGAACACCCTTAGCAATATACCAAACAGTAAGAGACTTAACACAAGCTTCTACACCCTCAGCAGTATCAAGGTCGAAACCATTCTCCTTAGCATAATTGAGAACATCTTCATTCTCCTTAGCCATTACAATAGATTCAACATCAGCGATGTTATTAGCAAACATAATATTATCACCAGGCTGCAAACCAAGAGCCTTAGATACAGAACCTGTGATAGCAAAACCACCCTTAGTAGTAGCAACAATAAGCTGAGGGTCAGCATTAACTACACTACTCTTAACACCACTTGCAACTGCTGAAATACCGAATGATAAACCGTTAATCTTCATAATTTTAAATATTTAAATTGTTAATAAAATAATTATATAGTATAATACTATTTAAACTCTAATTTGTTCCTTATTCTGGAGAAACTTCAGCATTAGAAATTTCTTCAACGTTTACAAAGTCTTCATCATCAGGAACTGAATTGGCAAAGACTTCGGATAATTCATCGTCTGACATAACACCCATAAGAATATCACTAGCTATATCGCGAGCACCATACATAAAAGCACGATGACCAATCATAATACGAGTATATTTCTTAAAAGTATCTTTAGTAAATAAGTCAGCCGTATTAGCTTCTGTATAAGAGAAATGACCAGTAGCATGAGTTTCAACTATTTTGCCATATATTCTCTTAAACCTAGTAAATTCATATTCAGTAACATAATCTGTAGGAGTAGCCTGAGTTCTAATAACAGGAAACTTACCTTCTTGAGCTATTTTCATAGCTTGTGGTAGATTAATGCACTTAATACATTTTTCATTGAGTTGAAATTCATTGTATATTCTACCTTTTAAATCCTTATAATATTTAAGAGGATAAACACCAATAAATTCATCATCTGTTTTACTTTCAGCTTCTGCTTTGGTACGACATTTAATACAATACTGTGGAAGTAGTGTTTCATCATAAACATTATTGCCATCAGTATACTTATACTGAGGTATATAATCTTTAGTAGTTTTCCAGACTATACCTGCCCTTGACAACAACGCCTTGACGATATGAACATCAACACCAGTTTTACCATTAATTACATGGATATGTTCTATACAAGTACTAAAAGGTAATCTTAAATCTTGTGCTCTCATAAGAACAGCAAGACCTTCATTCACACTTTTAACACCACCTTTTTCTGTGGCTATAATCTTCTTTAGAAATACTTCTGCACTAGCAAGTTGTTTTTCATCAAGAAGATTTAGTATATGAACTCCAGCGTTAAAGTCATTTTGTCTAACAGCCAAACTACGACTGCTACCATTTTCATCTTTAGTATCATTCATTATTTCAAAGAGCTTATTAATTCGTTTTTGATTTCTGCTGCAAAGATAAGAACTTTTTCTTAATCAACAATACAATAATCGTTATTATTATCAACTTTAACATTTCTATCAAAATCGTTAATAATTGTATGATTGATTGGAATAGCCCTATCTTCTAATTTTTTCTCCTCTAACGTGCCTTTATAGAATAAGGTGTATAATAATACCTCATTGGCAAAATGAACCTTAGAGAGCCTATAGAAATAGCTTTCAACGGCATCGCATAACGGAGAAGTGATTATAACCAAATCAATATCAACATCTAAAGACTTGTCAGGTGAAGCACCACAAGAAATTACATTTATCTTATGAGTATTCATAAGCTTTTGTGCAAGTTTCTTTTGAGCAATAACACCTAGAAGTCTAGGTTGACCTTTCTTTGGACCACTCTTTATAAGAATAGGATTTCCATAATCATCTACAGCAGGAACATTATCTACTTTATCGTGACAATTAGCACAAATCCTTTTACCAGTTTTATCATTAAGATAATCAGTAACAAGATTAGCAAATTCACCATACTTGTTTATAATGAGTATATTCTTGTCTAAATTGCTATTGACTATTTCTAAGATATTGTTAAGTTTATCTTTAGAACTAGCAAGTTTAGTACTACGTTCTCTAACAATATTATAAATACTATCAGCACGTTCTTTAATAGCAGCAGGACTATAAAGTCTATCTATGTCTCTATTAAATTCTGAAGACATATCTAGATGATTATCCCAACCATTAGTACGAGCTATAGCATCACACACCATCATACTAGAACAATTAGTAGCACTATTTCCCAATCTAGCATACTTGATATTATCAAAGTCACCAAATATAGCTAGAGCAGTAGAAATTTCCCTATTATAATAGTTCATTTCTTTATCTAACTCACTATCAGGTTCTATAGTTAACCCAACCAAATACTCTTTTACGGGGCGGTTAGACCTAACTTCATCAATAACATTTTGATTAAAATTACCAACACTAGGAGCAACAGTATAGAAATCATCCATAGTTTTATTATCTAGTTTTCTAGTAAAAATAACTAGATTAAACTTAGACTTTTCTATCATAGCCATATGTACAAAATGAAATATACTAGGATTATAAATTATAGTCAACAAAGGACTATATTCATTAATACAATTATCAGCATATTCAGTAGTTAAAATCCTAAGATTTCCATTACATATTAGATTACGAAAAGAATTATTCCATACATCATTGTTCAAAGTAGTTAGATAATTTTCAATACTACTTCTATCTGCAAAGTCTTTCACAACAATAACAACATTAGTCGTAGGAGACTTATTATAAAGTTGTGGAAGAATATAAAGCAGAGGTCTTAGAGCATCAAAAGGAGCAGGTATTATAAAAGTACCTTTTCCTTTATTTAATCTCCAAGCTTCAACAGCATTTAAATAAACTTGTTCTTCTGTCATTGTTCTTCTTCATTGTCAAATAAACTATTATACAATCCAAAGTTCTTTTTTAATAGAGCTTTTCCACTAAGAGTTTTATTCTTTGCATTACCTTTCTGATTAGGACTTATTCCAAGCTTAATAGGATTTATAATCTTATAAGCTTCTTCATAATAATAAGCATAATCTATATTACGCTCACTAATATCTTTATCATCAAGTAAATTAAGAATTTGTACTGGTTTTCCACTAGCTAAAACACTACGTTTACCAGTAAGTTTATGCTCTTTCATAATCACAACTCCTCTAGTAGATACATAGAAACGAACGTGAGGTTGACTACGAACTTCAATACGTTTTCCATTTACTACTTTTTCATAAACAACTTCAAACTGTTTACCAACATTTTGAGTTTTACAAAAATCAAGAATATCTTTATGATTACGAAGAGTATCCATAACAGATGTGCCATGAGCAAAATACTCAAATACAGCAGTAGCTACAATAGGCATATCATAACCTTTCTTAAGGTCTTTAATATATTGCTTTGGGTCAAGAGCACCTTTGTACTCAAGTTTATCGTTATTTTGAATATCAAAATAGTTATTCACGTTAAGACTAACAAGCATCTTATAATGTTCATCATCAGCAGACATTCTATTAGTCTCGTTCCATTCCTTACAAATTTGATTATAAACATCAACTTTATCATAAGGAAGTTTTATAACGATACCATCTGTATTAGCACTAACAACATGTATTCCAGCAAGTTCAAGAGATTCACAAAGAGTCATTGTCATTAACTGACCATTAATAGTAACTCTCATTTGTGCAAGTCTATCATAAAGCCAATAATTTTCATAACCATATTTACCATAAATAGCATTGATTACAATCTTTAATGCTTCAGCTGCAAGTTTATTATGTACACCAGGAACTACAAAACCATCTTCATCCTTAGTATGTTTACACTTAACACGCGTTTGTTTAAAGTAATCTACCATGTTTACAAACACCTTAGTATTAAGATGTTCAGGTACTACTTCATAACTAATCATTATACTTGGATAGTAGGATGTGTAATCGTGATGAACATAAACATATTTATCAGTACTTTTAAGCACTACAGGTTTATCTTGAGTATGAATACCACCAGTTGCTAGAGTATATATTGTGCCATAAAAATCTATTTCACGTACAAAACTATCTTTATTAGTTCTATATATCACAACTTTCTTCATTTCTTCAAGTAAATCTTGAAGTTGTTTAGTCTTAAACTTAATATGAGGAAATATAATACGTTTAAAAGCTAAAGCAGTTCGTTGAGTACGAAGATTTTTAAAAGCATCTTCTTTAAGTCCACTACGTTCAGAATAGAACTTATTAAGAAGTTTATCAGCAATATTACTTCTAGCACTACATAGGAGATTAAGTTTAAAAGCGTGACCAAGACTATATCTAAGCTTAATCTCATCAGGTTTTTGTCTAGCTATCTCACAAACAAGAAATACATCATTCTTATTATAATGAAGCATAGGTTTAACATACTTAGGAAGAAGATACCTATTAAAATCAGCAGTAATCAAATGATTTAATTGTTCATTAGTCATACCTTTATAGCCATCTCTACTTCTATATATATCACCTTCTTCATCATCTATTGGAGGTAGCTTAAAATCAAGAAGATTATACCATTTAAGATTAATACTAACTTGTTTCAAACTTTTACCATATTTTCTACGTTCACCAGTATCTTTATCTACATTTACTCCAGCAGAATTAAGAGCATAAACTTTAAATAAATCAACAGTTACATAAGATAATCTATACTTACGAATAACATTAAGCAAAGGGTCATTCCATAAAGCATCTTTATTGTCTTGTAGAGATATTAGTTTATCATTCACTTCTTTAAGAAATGAACAAAGTTGTTTACTAGTATCAAAACGATTCCAATACATAAGGAAAGCTCTAGTCATCATATCATCATAAGCTTGATTGTTATAGCCAAATAAATCATACCTATCAACAGTACCATCATCTTTAGTTATAGGACGCATCTTTTCAAAGAAGTCTATCAACTGTAACATTTGAGAATCATCTGTATCACTAATATAAAATATCCAACTCTTTACACTATCAAGTCTAGATTTAATTTCTTCAACTGTTAAAGTATCAGTTAAAGCACCTTTACAATCTGCAAATTTATCAAGATAATCTCTAACATCTACAAAAGTAAACGAAATCATATTTTCAAATACTTCTAAATCTACAGCTAAACTATGAATCATTTAATATATTAACTATTTCCATTCCATTATAATTATTATCTTTATTAGCAGTAAGCCATTTAACTAGACGATTACGAAATTCATCGTATTTGTTATCATCTATAAACTTTATAAAAGGAGAGTAATTTGTACTATAAACATAAGGAGCTATATAATATAGTTTATCTTTACCTTTAGTAATATCAAAACCAAAACTAGTAGCAGCATTACCAAGAAGCATTATCTTCTTGATATTATTAATTCTAATATCAGCAAATGTATGTAGCATACATCTACGAGATATATGTTCGTTTATAGGACAACGTTCATCAAGCTTACAACGAATAAGAGGAACAATAAAGGGGTCTAGTTGTTCTAGACCCCCCGTAGAAGATATGATAGTATCTTTTACTATTTCAATATATTTACTAAATGTCATTCCTTTATTCTTATAAGCATTATAATCAACATTAGGTACAACAACAATTATACCTGACATTGGATTACCAACACCACTAAGACACTTACACTTAGTATTAAACATTCCTAGAGGACAACCTTCACATACTTTAGAAGCCATAATAAGTACGATGACCATAATATCCAAAAGTACCTCCAGGATATTTAGCAATACTCATAAGACTAGGAAAGTTACAACCATTTTCAATACGCTTACGAGCTTTAATTTTATCACTTCTTTTCATAATTAATTAATTTTTACTAGGTTCAACATAATTTTCTACTTTAGCATACTTGCCAGTATTATAATCGTTATATACAGAAGCAATAAACATGTAATTATTATCACGTTTACCCCAAGTTCCATCTAATTTCCTCTTATGACCATAAACAATAACTGTACCATCAGCGCTAGCTTCAAGTTTAGCAACTTTATAATATTGATGTTTAACACCCCAAGCACCAGTGACATCAGTCAGATAAACATCACCAACTTTAATAGGACAATTAGCAAGAATATCAGCAGATGCTTCGTCGTTAAGAGCATTCATACGATTCTGATAATCTTTCTTTATTTCGTTTACTTTATTAATATAATATTGTACACGTTCTTTAAGAGAAGGACTATTACTTGTATTACACATTTTATTTAATATTTTAATTTTCAATTTAAGCGTATCAAATAGTTTTCGTGATTAATTAATCAGTCAAACTATTCAAATCGCTTAGAAGTCAATAAAACTGTCATTTGATGAATTTGGAATCACTTCGATGTCCCATTCGGCTAATGAAAACTCAACACTTTCATAAACATTATCAGGACGAACAATAACTCCTTTATGATAATTATCATCAATAACAACAATAGTAGCATCTAATAGAGTACCAATAACAGTACGACTGTTATCTTTTTTGGTTAACTTTACAGTATCACCAAGGTTTAAATCATTTTCATCAAGAATACCATTTGATATAGTATCTTTAATTCTAGCTACATCTTGTTCTTTTTGTTTAAGAACACGAACTAGTCTAACAAAGCTATTATTATCAATATCCATATCTCAAATATACTTTTTCTTTAGCTCTACTAACAGCAACATAAAGTCGCTTGTTAATATCAATAGCATTGGTATATGGTCTTCCATATTTATCATAAACTATATCCATAACATCTACCATACTTACATTGTAAGTACTGCCTTGTGATTTATGACTACTAATAGCAAAACCATAATCTAAATCTCTATAATAAAGAATAGAACCATCTGGTCTACCAATATTAACAAGAAGAAGACAAGTTTCTTTAAACTTATAATAAGCTTTCCATTTAGCAGCACGAATATCCTTACGAGCATTTTTAGCTTGTTGAATTAAATCGTCAGCAATCTTACAATACATAGACATAGTATATTTATCTCTATGGTCTATAACAAATAATGGAGAAGTAACTTGACCACCAAATACAGCTTGAAATTTAACCATGAAACCTTTAAGTTCATATTGTGGATGAGTATAGTTAGCTATCTCTTTTACAATATAATCTTCACTATTCCTTATAATCTCATCATTAAATTGGTCAACAATAGTAACATAAGAAGTAATTAAATCATTCTTTGTAATAACAGATTTTTCACTGTCTTTAATTATATTCTCTCTAATAAATTTATTCCAAGTAGAAACAGCTTTATTAGTATAAGATATAACTTTAACATAATCTGTATTACGAGTAATTGCTTCATCGCTAAATTGTTTCACAACTTCCTGTTGAAATTGAGTAGAATTACAAACTACAAATCCTTTAGTCATAGTGTTATCAAATTTACTACGAGTATTGGCTATGTAATTTAAGAAGTTAAAAGTTCCATTATAAACATCATTACGAAGAAGATTAGTAAGTTCTCTTATAGGATTGTCTTCGTCTTGTCGTACAATTTGTGTAAGTCTAAAAGATTTAACACCTTTAAAAGCATAACTATCTTTTTCATTTACAGGAGGAATTTGAGCATCATCACCACATAGTATAAGTTTAATACTATACTTTTTCATCATCTTATCAATATAAGTAACAAGACTACGATTAAGCATAGAACTTTCATCTACTATATATAGACGATAATCTTCAATCTTTATACGACCATAAGAAGCAAAAGTAACATTGTTAATATCAAACTTTTCAATATCATAATTAGGTTTAAAACCAAAATCAGATTGAATAGTATTAACATTACAATGAGTACCCATAATGCTATTTCTAAGAACTCTACAAGCTTTATGACTTGGAGCACTTAGTCCTATTTCAGAGAATGGTATGTTACAATCTTGAAGTAAAGCTTTAAGAAGAAAAGTATTATGAGTTATAATATAATCTTTAGTTATAAACAATTTATCTTCATCATCTATAGAAATACAAGTAGTTTCTGTTGGATTGAGAATTTCTTCAATACTTGCAATTCCTATATGGTCATTGTGATACACACATTTACCGCTAGATTGTTTATATTTAATTTTATGTTTATTACTAGTAAATATAATATCGTTAGTTTGAATGTTAATACTATAATTTACACTAGCTCCTCTATTATCTTCACTTATAGTTCCAACAATATATCCAAGACTTCTACATAGTTCTATTACATTCTTTATAAGAGTATTAGAACTTGTAGAAAATCTAAAACAACCTTTAGTATCAATATATCCATCTGTATCTATAAGTCCTTTAAGCAATTCTTTACGTTGTTCAATAGAACTCATAAGATATATTTCAGGTATATATTTATCTATAGACTTACACCTAAGATTATATAACTTTAAAGATTTATCTAACTCTATAATATTATTACCATAAATAACATTTGTATAATTATAATCTTTATGCCATTCGTAATTACAATTTAAAATATTAGCAACTTTAGATATAATATCTTCTTCATTAGAAGATATATACAATCTAGTAGTATCTCCAATAGTAGTATTATTTGTCAAACATCCGTCTCCAAGAATAACACCTAAAACATAAGGATTAATAGGTAATGCTTTTTCAGTATTATATACTTTATTTACTGGTATAAAATATCTATAATTACCTGTTTTTTCTTTATATCCTTTAGCGTTACAATCAGAGATTAATTCTTTAGTAGTTAAAACTTTAGAATATCTAGTATTACCGCCTCTATTTTTATAATAACGATAATTAGCTAATTGTTTCTTAGTTCTAACTAACCAAAGATGATTTTCATCACAAATTATATTTCTACCATCAGCGAAAGTAATCTTATAGACAATAGATTTTATTCCTTGTGGATAAACACCTATAACTTTAGAAAAAGCATGATAAGGTGTAGCTACAAAATCTCCTACTTTTATATCTCCTATATTTTTCCAACCATTATTAGTTAATACAGGAGTATTATTAGCTAGAGCTTTACCAGTTCCACCAGCACCAATTAAAGCTCGCTTAAAATCTTTAGGATTATAAGGTTCGTTAATGAACTTAATAAGTCCATTATAAGCTTTCATTTGGTCTTCAGTAAAAGTAAATTTATTAGCTCTATTTTTAGCAGGAGTTTTTGCAAATATCAATTCATCTTCATTGTGCATTATATATCCTCCTTATCTATTAAATGTTTAACATTATAATCATGTCCAACTAGAGTTAAAATTTTATTGAACTTAGCATAAACTTTACCATCTATTCTAACAATCCAACAAGAACAAATCCAATTATGACAAAAAGGTACATAACGATTTGGGTCTGCTTTCTTAAATATTCTGTCAGTTTCATTAAGAATAAGACTAATATATTGTCTATTTCTTTGACCAACACGAGTAAATATGCGTTCACACTTACTCATATCATAAGAATCTTCAGTAAATGGAAGTGTAACTCCATTCTTACCAATATCGTTAATTGTAGTATCTTTAGTTAGTCTATCAAGATAATCAAAATATTTAATGTGAACACTAAAATTACCTTGTTCATCTTGAATAACTACACCAGGAACTAACTTAGTTAGCTTTTTGTCAGGAAGTACAGTTGGTGCTCTACGTTTAGTAGAAGCTTTAGGCTTAAATACAAATTTAAGCTTAGAATAATCTACATTCATCTTTTCTTGTTTGCTAATTTATGTTCTTTCTTAATCTTCTTGGCTTCTCTAGCACTTACTTCTGCATCTTCAAATTTAAGATTAGAAGCTTTAACATTATTGCTACGATTAAGTACATAACCACAATAATGAACTAGAAAATCAATTCTACCCCAAGTATGAATACCAATTACAGCATTAGTTGGAATGATAATATGATTACCATCAATCTTTGCAATACGTGATACAATTCTTACATCCTTTTTTTCATCATGTTTTTTAGCCATTTTACAAAAAGTTTAATTAATAATATTATCTACTTGAACACTACATTCAATGGAAGTTCTGCTTGGTTTCGCACCATAAGCCGTATTACTACACTTAGCAGAACTTAAATTATTAGCCAATATATCCGCCCCGTAAAAGGTATGATAGTATGTAATTATTTTCTTTACTTAACTTATCACACTTATCTAGAGCTTCATTTATAACACTATGTCTAACACTAATTATAGCAGTTATTACCTTAATCATATCAGATTGAGTTAACCTCATAAGATAATAAATAGTTCTAAAACCTCTACGAGTATTAAGAGGAAAGTTATATGGCAGTATTATTGGTTTTTTATTCATACAACACCTCCTTCTATTTTAACATTACTATTATGATGAAGACTAATAGAACGTAAATGACGTTGAATAGCATTTTTGATACCACAATATAAAGCTACTGCGTTATATTTATCATCTTCATCATCAACTTCAACATTTATATTATATTTATATTTGCTCATACTTTAAATATCCTATCAAGAATATCTCTAAAATTAGGATTATCTATTACATATTGAACATCAGCTTTATTTTTAAATACAATATTACCAAAATAATTATCTGTAACAGGATTCTCTTTACAAACTTTATAATATGGTTCTTTTAATGAATTATCATAAGCAATAGAATACCCACATTCCCCACTGTTAACTTTATAAGACCAATCATTATTAAAATATCTAGCAATATCCATAAGGGTAATTATTGCAACTATTTTATTACGAGTTGACGTATTTACAGCAACAGATGGAGCAAGAAATTCAGATGCAACAATAGGTTTTAAATTATACATTTCTTCTATTGTTAACCATTTTCTCTTAAATCTGATAATACCTTTATCTAAATCGCTATTATCTTTATCAATTACATAACCATTAGGTAAATCAAATTCTACAGATTTTAATCTACTAGGATTATCATCTCTAAATAAAGGTACAATCTTATAATACTTATCATTAGAAATATTAATAGGAATCTCTTTAAATGCTATAGAGATACCATCACTTCTAACAATAGATGAACATTCACCAAAAATACTAACTCTTTTATCTCTAGATAAAACGCTAGTAATATTATTACCACTAGTTTTATCGTTATTACAACAAATATTAGCAATAGCACAATTATCACAATAAGTTTGTGCTACTACTTCATATAATTTACTATTATACTCAATCTTAGTACCAATAGCAAATTCTTTAACTTCATTATTTCTTTTTGTTGGCATAATTAATTCTTATTTTAAATGGTTTCTTTATATCATCATAAATAACAAACGTATGCAATATTACATCACGTTTCTTATCTTTGAATCTATTATATAACATATTAGCAACAGCACTTATAGTAAAATAATCAAATTTCACAAACTTATAAAGACCACTAATTTCATTGTTTATAAGTAGAAGTGCTCTTGCATCTTTAACTCTAAGTTCTTCTTGAGTTACAACTATCATTTTCTGTAATATTTTAAATTTCAATATAAGATGTCCAAATAATTTTATCAAATAACTTATCCAATATTATATTTAAACGTCTTATATCAAAGAAAAATACGCAAAAATTGAATTTACTCGTAAATGCCAGAGTGTTCAAGCATAATTGCCTGGTCAGCCTGCATATCAGAGTAAATATCATCTAGTACATCATCACTAAGTATAATAATACTTGGAGCATCAGGAAGTTTACTTCTATCTTTACTCATATTAACTTGCTTTTTCAAGATGAACACTAGCACAATCAAATTGTACTTTACTACCTAATTTGCCTTTAAGACAAAGGTCTTTTACAGCACAATTAGGGCATTTAACACCATTAGGTATTACATTATATATATTACCGGCAATTATAATACCAGTTATAACACTTTCTTCCATAATTCTATCTATTAAACATTAAAAACCACTATTACTTTCACAAGCAATAGTGGTTGGAGTACGTTAAAATAAAAAATGAAAACTTATACGCTTATAAGCCATATTATGAATCATATGTTTGTGGAAAATAAAATCACAATTATAATATTACTGAGAATACTAACATTATCAATAATACCACAATAGCTATAAAAGATACACGTAATTCTTTATTACGAGCATTAATAGCTTTATCAAGTACTTCAATTCTACTAGAGAGTGCTTTATTATCATCTTCAAGCATAGTAATATTTCTATACTTGAGGTCTAATGTTGCATTAAGTGCAGTAATAGTCTTATCTTGACTCAGTTGAATCTCTTCACTCTTATTAAGACTATCTTGAAGAGTATTAATTCTTTTATCATTAATCTCTTGCAACTTCTTAAAAGTCGCTACGGACTTACTAAGTTTGCGTTCAATATCATCTTTACGAAGAACTATATTTACAAGTTCTTCAATACTCTTTTTACAGAGTTTAGTTCTACGACATTTATCAGCAGAACTTAATTCTTTCTCTTTTACCATAATTCTCTTATGTTTTATTCGTATAATATATTATCACTAAGTTCATCATAGTTAGTATCATTACCAACCATGATTTCACCAAATAAGTCATAATCATCAATATCATGACTAGCACAAAACGCATCAATATCTTGAGCGTTATAATCAAATTCATTATCTTGTATCATAACTGTTATTATTAATTACAATGCAAAGATAATGAATTTAATCTACCACATCTTCTACGGGGCGGCTATATTAACTATTATTATTTTAAATTGCAATAGCTTTACCGATAGAAGTACTAAAAGGGTGAATATTTATTACTTTACCCTTATAACCATAACTCTTAAAACGAGATTTAGCTATTTTCTTAGCGTGATTAATATCTTTACTCGTACTAATCATAAGATAACTACCATCACGTTCACTAGCTCTACTACTAACAAAATAGTATCTTGTACACATAATAAGTTCTCCTTATTTAATTAAACAATAGTAGTACTATTACTAGCACTACTACTTATAATTATTATCCAAACATAATCATACGAGCCAACTCCTTCAACAATTCGATAGATACATCACTAAGCTCCATAATATTAGTGATGTGATTATAATAACTATCGTGTTCAACAGGAACTGGAGTAGGATTAGCAGACCAAGGATTAGAATACTCCTGACCCTCAGTAACAGCTTCCTGAACAATCTCAATCTTAGCACCACTAAGAAGCACCTGAAGACAATTTGGATGTTCAGCAATATAATTACCAGCAAATGCAGTTTTAGGATTGTTACGGAAAGCAGCAATAATACTAAATGAAGAAACAAATATAACATTTACTTCTCCATTAGAATAATTGCCTTCTTCATCAGCAACATAACCCTTAACTGGAGTATTAAGAGTAATAGATACTCTTTGCCAAGTAGTCATATCAGTTACATTAATGTTACGGACAGTAGTAGTTACTACATTGTTAGTCTTAACTTTCTTGAGTTCAGCACTCACTGTTTCAAAACTTTTCATAATTCTTTAATTTAAAACGTTTATAATGTTAATTAACACGAATATCTTATCTATTATTATTTAATTTACTTTTAGCAGTATAATAATCAATAGCTTTATCGCTATCAAATAGATTCTCATTATAATCTTCTATCTCATTAAATAGAGCTTCAGAAGACTTATAATATTCTTTATAAGCACTAATTTCTTTATGTAGTTTAGCATTAGCTGTAGTAGCATTAATTAAACTAATAGTAGCACTAATAGTAGTAGCTACTAATATCAGCATAACAAGAGCTATAATTTTATTTATTTTCTTCATCTTTATTATTTTTAGCATCATTAATAATAATTACACCACTTATAATAAGTAGTGCAAAACCAATTACATTCGTAATACTTATACCATCATCAGTACCATGAGTAATAAGCAATAAACTTAAAAACAGCATAGGTATTACCGATAGTCTAAGTATATATTTAAAGAAGTCTAAGTCCATAACATTAATAAGTTAATTTAAAAACATTAGATTAAACATAAGTACCAATTATAGTAGTATTATCTACTTGAAAAACACTATACTAATGAACAGGCAATAGTATAGGAGTAACTATAGGAATAGTTGAAATAGACTTATAACTACTATTACTAGTTATTACATAAGTAATTAGCGATACAATTAGAATTGCAAATAAAGTAAAATATACTATATATGCAAGTACTTTATGAGTACGATAAGAAACATAATAATCATAAAGAATAACATCAATAATTGTAATAACAAATATAATAATTATAAGTGAGATTAATAGTATAATCATAAGTATTATTACTTTAAAGAAGATGAGAAAGTGGGACTGTCTCAGCAACACTATCTTTAACTTTCTCACCTTCAATTACACATTGAATTACATTCTAAACATCAGCTACTTTTATACCAATAATATCTTCAATATTTAAAACAATAACTTTATTATAATCATCAACAAAAGATAATTGTTCAATACCAGTTATAATATTACCATAACAATTATAACTATTATCTTTAGTTTCAATTACAGTATAAAGTTTATCATTCCAATTAGATACTTTTATTAGTCTTTCAATTATTTGTTTATTCATAATTTATAGTTATTACTAGTGTACAGAAATACCTCAGCTTTCACTACGTTCTAGCTTCGACTAAGGTTATATATAAAATAAATATATAATAACTACGTTATTATATTATATAT